>Ga0222696_1000005_pt1 | contig 237875 bp, 201 predicted proteins | sample AntAcemetage1400_FD_179817 | JGI IMG/M metagenome (GOLD analysis project Ga0222696, IMG submission 179817) | Saline water microbial communities from Ace Lake, Antarctica - #1400 | ecosystem: Environmental > Aquatic > Non-marine Saline and Alkaline > Saline | place: Antarctica: Ace Lake... | reverse complement strand
TATAGATAAACAAGCAGGAATGACATCTTTTGATGTGATCAAACGTCTGCGAAGTATCACACAGATTCGCAAAATTGGGCACGCAGGCACGTTAGACCCTTTTGCAACAGGTTTGTTAATAGTTTGCATAAGCAGGCAGGCAACGAAATTTATTGATGAATTTGCTCATTTAAATAAGACGTATACTGCTGTGTTGAAACTCGGTGAAAAGACTGACACTGCTGATATTGAAGGAAAAATAATCGAAATTAAGGATATACCGGATAATGTTGAACAGAATATTGATGATGTATTCACTTCTTCGTTGGGTGAGATCGATCAGATACCACCTCAGTTTTCAGCAATAAAGAAAAATGGAGTCCGGTTGTATAAAACTGCAAGAAAAGGTATCCAGGTTGAAGTCGAACCAAGAAAAGTTTATATCCATTCTCTCTCATTTATGAATTATCAAAAACCTTATCTTGATTTCAGATCAACTGTATCCAAAGGCACATACATTCGGTCATTAGGTGAGGATATTGCTGCCAAGCTCGGTACTGTGGGGCATCTCACAGAATTGAGGAGAGATTTTATTGGTCCATTCTCAGTTAAAAATGCACTGAGTTTGGGAAATATAAACAAAGAAATTCTTGAAAACTCAATAATACCTATTGAAGAAATTATTGCAACGGTGCAGGAATATAAAAATGAAAAATCTTCATAAGATTAAGAAGCATCTGATAAATCCTGTTGTCACTCTTGGCACTTTTGATGGAGTGCATATTGGTCATAAAGCTTTGCTTGAGAGAGTCGTGGAGCGAAAAAAAGCACTACATGGTATCTCAATTGTTATCACATATCATCCTCATCCGATTGAGATTTTGAAGAAAAAAGTATATCCTTTCCTTCTTACAGAAAAGATAAAGAAAGAGCAATTCATGAAAGCAATCGGCGTTGACTACGTACTTTGGCTTGATTTTGATATGGATCTTGCTCACCTTACTCCGGAAGAATTTGTGAGGGATTATCTATACAATCAACTCGGAACAAAAGAGATAATTATTGGATATGACTGGCACTTTGGTAAGAACCGTGCCGGAGATTACCATCTTCTAAAAAAAATGGAGCAGGAGCTTAATTTTCATGTTGAGATGGTCAATGAAGTTTTGATCGATAATGAGATCGTCTCCAGCACAGCCATTCGGAAATATCTAAGCGAAGGTAATATTCAACGAGCGAATAGAATGCTGGGACGGAATTATTGTATTATAGGAACTGTGGAAAAAGGTGATCATATAGGCACCGGATTCGGATACCCGACGATTAATCTCAAACCCGCTGAGATCAGGAAATTGTATCCTGCTATCGGAGTGTATCTTACGAAGATAAAATATGCGCATGAGATGTTCTGGGGTCTCACCAATGTGGGTACAAGACCTACTATTGATAAAAATAATCGACAGAAAAATGTTGAGACACACATTTTAGATTTTAATGAGCACATCTACGAAAAGGAAATTGAATTATTTTTTGTTCAGAAAATTCGTGATGAAGTTGAATTTGAATCAATAGATGCCCTGGTTGGTCAGATCAGAAATGATGAAATATATGCTCGTAAAATTATTGGGAAATTAAACAATGAGTAATTGCGCAATACTAACTGCTGCCGGGAGTGGGCAACGGATGCCCTCCTCGAAGAAGAAGCAATTTATTGAAATTGCCGGCAAACCAATTCTTCTTCATACCCTTGATAAATTCATAAAAGCGCTGTGCTTCGAAAAAATAGTCATAACCTGCCCAGCATCGGATATTGTATTTTTGAAAAACCTGCTTTTTAGTAAATTTGATTATAATCCCGGCCAAATCTCAATAATCTCAGGCGGAAAAAGACGTCAGGATTCCGTGTATAATGCGTTGAAAATAATTGATGAAACAACAGAGATCGTTGCAATCCACGATAGTGTCCGTCCTTTTGTGAAGATTTCAGAGATACTGCAGAGTGTTGAATTAGCCAAAAAATATGAAGCAGTAATCCTTGCTCATTCTGTAAAAAATACGATAAAGCAGGTTAAGAACAATAAGGTTCTCAAAACTTTGGACAGAAAGAGCTTATGGGAAATTTATACCCCACAAACTTTTGCCTTTATGCTTATCAAAGAAGCTCATGAAAGGGCTGAATCTGAAAATATTACTGTGCGTGATGATGCTGAGTTAATAGAAAAAATGGGGTACCCGGTTCATGTTCTCGAGGGTTCATCTCATAATATAAAAATCACCGATCACTTTGATCTCATGCTGGCAGAAAAATTATTTAAGGATCTCTATGAATAGCATTCTCTGTAAGCTTCTGCATTTGTGTAAGAATTCCACAAGTTCTATTCCAATCTTTGATAGGGGATACAGTGTGCTTTACATGCTCGTTTGGAATCTGCATACCATTTAGGAGGTAAAAAATGAAGATAGGTTTTGGATATGATGTACATAAATTAGCTAAGGGGAGAAAACTCATACTGGGTGGGATACACATTCCATTTAATAAAGGTTTAATCGGTCATTCTGATGCAGATGCGCTCATTCACGCTATCATCGATAGCCTTCTCGGCGCTGCAAATCTTGGAGATATTGGCATACATTTTCCTGATACTGATGAAGCATATAAAAACATATCTAGCGCAATACTTCTAGAGAAAACAAAATTATTACTTCAAAAATCCAGATATAAAATTATAAATATCGACGCAACTATTGTTCTGGAAAAACCGAAGTTGACTGCCTATATTGTTGATATGAAGGAAATTATTGCTGACAAACTTGACATAGCAAGCACACAAATCTCGATTAAAGCTACTCGAGAAGAGGGGATGGGATTTGTCGGAAATGGCGAAGGCATAAAGGTTTTCGCTGTATGTTTAATTGAAGAATCTAATATATGATAAAGAATAAGCATTTAGATATAATAATAAAAAATGCAAGTCAGATTGTAACGGCAACCTCGAATATACCTAAAACCGGATCAGCATTGCAGAATTTAGGTATCATTGAAGGCGGTGCTATAGGTATTGCAGATGGAATGATTTCTTGTGTGGGGAATACAGAAGAAATTCTTAAAACCTTCACTGCAGATACAATTATGGATGCCTCTCAGAAAGTTGTCATGCCCGGTTTTGTTGATCCACATACTCATCCAATCTTTGTGAAAACCCGTGAAAATGAATTGGAGATGCGATTGCACGGGAAATCATATAAAGAGATTTCACAAACTGGTGGAGGAATACGAGCCAGTATTCAAGATGTGAGAAATGCATCTTTAGAAGAACTTGTTGATCTTGGAGTTAGACGTATCAATAAAATGCTTACAATGGGCACAACCACAATTGAAGCCAAAAGTGGGTATGGGCTTACCACAGAATCAGAGATCAAAATGCTTAATGCGATAAAAATGATCAATGAAATGTCAGATATGGAGATCATACCAACTTTTCTTGGGGCTCATGAGTATCCTGAAGAATATAAAGATGATCATGAGAAATATATTGAAATCTTGATTAATGAGATGCTTCCTGAAGTTAAAGAGCAGAGTTTAGCTGAATATTGTGATATTTTCTGCGAAGAACATGTTTTTACAGTAAGTGAATCTCGAAGAATTCTGAATGCTGCAAAGGAACTTGGTTTCAAAATCCGATTTCATGCAGATGAACTTGAACCAATTGGGGGAGCTGAATTAGCAGCAGAAGTGAATGCTGTTTCTGCGGATCATCTTGTTGCTATTTCTGATAAGGGAATACAGAGTTTGAAAGAAGCTGGTGTTATCCCGATTCTTCTTCCAGCAACTACGTTCAGTCTTGGTCTTGAACATTACGCACCGGCGCGAAAGATGATAGATGCTGGTTTACCAATAGCACTTTCCACAGATTTCAATCCCGGTTCCTGTAATTGTGACTCTCAGCAATTCGTCACGAGTTTAGCTTGTCTTCAGATGAAAATGCTTCCTGCAGAAGCTATAAATGCAATCACTATCAATGCAGCTCACTCCCTGGAAAGGGGTAAACTTATTGGCTCACTTGAGGTTGGCAAACAGGCAGATGTTATTATTCTGGACATTCCGACCTATCAATATTTGCCATATCACCTTGGAAGCAATACAGTGGAAACTGTGATCAAAAAAGGAAAAATAATAAAAAACTAAATGGATTATCAACTATGAAAAAACATATTTTTATCGTAATTTTAATCATGCTTCTGCCAGTAATTCTTGTAGCTCAATCGAAAATGGATTTGACCAACTCGTCTTATCAGATGATTCAGTACAATGTGTCAGTTGTTGGTAATGTAGTCAATCCCGGAACTTATTCTTTATCACCTATTAAAAGAATTTCGGACGCAATTCATGTAGCGAATTCTATTCCCACCGATTCAATTTCAGCAGGAGTAATAGCGCTATTGAACAATTCTTCAACAAGAAATATTACACTCAAAAGGAAGAATGAAAATATTCATGTAGACCTGGAGCGGTTTCTGCGTTATGGTGATGAAAAAAATAATCCTTATGTGCAGGATGGAGATATCATTGTCGTTCCTGCAATCGAGCAAAAGGTTACAATATCAGGTTCAGTGAATAGGGGGGGCGAGTTCGAGCTCGTAAAAAACGATCGCATTATGGATATTATAATGCTTTCGATGGGATTATCCGACAATGCCTATTTGAATAAGGCGGAAGTAGTAAGATTTATTAACCAAAGTGATTCAACTGAAATTATTGAAGTTAATTTATTTGAAATACTTAATAATCCCGCAAGTGAGGAAAATTTATTTTTAGAGAATGATGATAGAATTTTTATTAAATCAATTCCTGAATATCATAAGAGAAAACAATTAAGCGTATCTGTTTTTGGAGCTGTTATTAATGGAGGTGAATTTGATTTAACAGAAGGATATAGACTATACGATGCAATTGCTGTTGCAGGAGGATTAAGTGATGATGCCTATTTAGATAAAGCAGAGGTAGTAAGATTTATTAATGATTCTGATTCGACAAGAATCATAAATATTGATCTTAATAAGGTTATTGAAAATCCTGAATTCCCAGATAATTTACTACTCGAGAATGATGATAGAATTTTTATTAAATCAATTCCTGAATATCATAGACAATTTAATATTTCAATAATGGGAGAGGTAAAGTTTCCAGGGACATATGCTATTGAAGATGGAAAAACAACTCTTCTCGACGTCTTGGTAGAAGCTGGCGGTACTACGCAAAAAGCTGACCTTCAAAATGCATTTCTTCAAAGAAGGAGTAGCGAAGATGTCGTTGATCCTGAATTTGAACGATTGAAATTAATGCTTGTTGAAGATATGACCCCTCTTGAATATGAGTATTTTAAAACAAAATCCAGGGAGAAAAGGGGTAAGTTTGCAACAAATTTTCAAAAACTCTGGTTTGAGAATGATCCCGAGTTCAATTTCCTGCTAAAGACAGGTGATTACATTTATATTCCGGACAAAACTGTGACAGTTACCATATCCGGACAGGTAAAAAATCCTGGCTTGGTCACTTATGTAGAGGGTAATAATTATCTCTATTATGTTGATAAGGCAGGTGGATTTGCCTGGCGAGCACGAAAAGGTAAGATACGTCTCATAAAAGCAAATACAGGTGAGTGGTTGAAACCTAATGAGAATACTCCAGTAGAAGTTGGTGATATGGTTTTCATTCCTGAAAAACCAGAAATTGATTACTGGGTTTTAACAAAAGATATAATGACCATTGCTGCACAAATAGCGACAGTGATCATTGTGATACAGAATGTGGCGAAATAAGTAAAAAGGAAAGCAATAAATGGACAGTAAAGATAGAAGTATTGATTTTTTAGATGTATTAATGATTCTTGCAAGGCATAAAAAATTTATCATCTTATCCGTTTTAATAATCAGCATTTTAGCTGTTGTTTATAGTATCTTAGCTTCACAATATTGGAGATCTACAGCTTCAATTTTACCAGCTGAAGAGAGGAAGAGTTCTCTTGCCTTGGATAGTTCACTTATGGGATTGGGTTCCGCAGTTCTCGGCGGTTCATTTCAATTGCAGGGAGTTGATCTTGTTACTATTATGAAAAGCAGGTCGTTTACGGATGATATCATTAAGGAATTTAATCTTATTGAATATTTCAAAATAAAGCATCCTGATTCTTTGGTTGTTTTTGAAAAGGCGAGAAAAAAATTCAACAATAAGGTAAAACATATTAGTCTGGATGAAGAAACAGGTTTGATTTCTATAACGATAGAAACAAAAGATAAGTATTTATCTACTGAAATTGCTAATTATTACTGGAAAAAATTAGAAAAATATAATCTTGAAAACCGTATGAGCAAAGGAAAGCAAAAGCGTATTTTTATTGAAAAAAGAATGTATGAAGTCGAGGCAAGTATAGATTCGCTATCACATTTTCTCAATACTTTCCAAGAAAAAAATAACACTATTAATTTAGAAGAGCAGACAAAAGTTTTAATTGCACTTTATTCAGATTTGGTTGCACAACAGATTCAAACTAAAATCGAACTTGAATATCAAAGGACTTTTCTTGAGGAAAGTTCTCCCATTGTTACAAAATTAAGAAATAAACTCCAGTTGCTGAACAATCAAATCAAAAATATGGAAACAAATGAAGAAACCCAAGTTTCAAAATATACACTAGAGATTGATAGTATTCCAAATATTATGCAACAATATTCTGCAATATTGCTCGACCTTGAGATTCAGAAAAAGCTCTATGAATTTTTATACCCGCAGTATGAAGATGCAAAAATAGAAGAAATAAAAGATTTACCTACTATCGAGATTGTAGATGAAGCTGTTCCTGCAGGATTACGATTTCGTCCAAAAAGAGCACGAATTTGCATCATTATTTTCTTCTTGGCTCTTATTATTAGTTCCATATTAGTCTATACAAATTACTTATTACAAGAAACAGGCAGAGATCAGAAAATAAGACAGTTTTGGAGTCTACTCTTTAGAAAGCTACCTAGGAATGAGTAAATTTGTAAAGTCTAGTGTTTGGAGCATTGGAGCTAATTTTTTTGTTCGAGCACTAAGTATAGTTACTTATCCTTTTTTGGTTAGGTATTTTCTAAGGTCGGATATTTCAATTTTTAAATCCTTACAATCATTCATATTTATTCTGGTCACAGTTATTCCATTTGGGACGAATTATCTGTATATCAGCTCAACCAAAGAAAACAGACTGAATCGATGGAATTTAGTCATTCTGGTTAGTATTATCAGCACATTGATTTTGGTCTTTCTATTTATGTTCGATAAACGAATTGTTAATTTCTTTATAAGAAATGAGATTAATAGTTTTTTAGCCAGCCTAATATTAATATTACCTTTCTTATCTTTAGTAAAATCTATTGCGCTCACTCAATTAACTAGCAATATGGATTTTAAGGAAATCTCATTAGCACTCATCATTAAACAAATATTACTTTATTCGCTCATCATTTGCGTTTCACTTACAAATGCAAAATTTTCATTGTTGATCACTATCTTGATATTTACTGAAATCTGCGAAGGGCTTTTACTGATATTATTTTGCTATAAACAAAAGTTAAAAATCTTTCCCATAAAAGGTAAGAAAGTTTTTCCCATTGATAAAATTTCTAAGAAATTTCTATTATTTTCAGGGTTAGATCAAATTTTTATTGTTTTAGCACTACAATTTCCAACGATTTTTGTTGTTATTGTAATGGGACCGGTATTAGCTCCTGAGTTTCAGCTTGCTCTATATGCAATTAATATCCCAGCTTCATTAATTGCTTATCAGGTATCGAGGGTAATTTTTCCATATTTGTCAGAAAAACGAGATGATGAGAAGATGCGGAATACTTTATTGAGAATAGAGTTTATTATCTCAATTTTATTAATACCAATTTTATTTACAATCTCTTTTTTCTCAAAAGAAATCGTAAGTCTTGTTTTTGATAAATCATGGTCAAATGCAATGCTCGCTTTTACTTTCTTACCAATAATGGTACTCGCAAGTGCCATTAATAATCCATTTTCTACAATTGCGGCGGTGAAAGAAAAGCCATATATTCAATTGGCTTATTCAGTTTGTTTGCTGGGAGGTAGAATTTTATCTATATATATAGGATTCAAACTTGCTGGTTTCATTGGTGCTTTGCTTCTTTTTATATCGATAGATGTTTTGGTAAGATCCTTACGTTTGATGATTGATATATACTTGATTAAGATGAAGATTATAGATTTTATAAAAAATATAAGATACACTCTTCTTTATGGTTTGCTCTTGGTCAGTTTCTCTCAATTGTTGATGTTAATGAGCAATCGTAAAGTTGTCGTTTTTATCTTATCCTTCTTAATATCTTCATCCATCGTTTTTGTTATAGAAAAGAAAAGAATCTTTGATAATATCAAAGTAATATTCCAGAGTTTTAAAAATGTATCAAGTATCTAGTAACACATTACCAAACAAGATTTCTCTCAAAAACAAATATATTATATTTTTAATCACCATTATTATGGCTTATGGTTTTGGGATATATCCATTTGAATCAACTGTGTTATTATCATTTTTATTGCCATTTATTCTTTTATTGATCAATAAAAAATTGGGTTTATTTTACTTAATTTTATCTTTACCGATTCTAAAAAAACTCATGTATTATGTTGCTGATGGTGGAGCATCTATTATTTTTTACGGAAGTTTTGCGCTGGGTATTGGATTTATTATTTATGATAATATTATTCAAGGTGTTAAAATTCGTTTTTCTCTTTCAAAACTGGATGTTTTACTGATACTATTTACAATTTATTGTTTTGTTTCGCTAAGTTTATTTGGCGCTTCAGATTATGGTTATGCAAAGTACTTTGTCTTTTTTACCTCAATTTTAACAATATACATTTTAATAAATTATATCAAGTCTGAACAAGACATTCGGTACTTCTTTTATGCAATTTATCTATTTGGGATTGTTCTCCTTATTTATTCATTATTAAAAATTTCTGATCTACAATTATATTACAGTGTAACGTATCGAGGAAGATTTACCGTTCTTGATATTAATCCAATATGGATAGCTCGGTATTTTTCATTTTCCTTGTTTATTGGAGTTTACAAAATTATCAAGTTGAGCAATGATTTTATATCAAATCTGGGAAAGATATTAATTCTTATTATAATTTCAATTTTTCAATTTTATTTTATCCTTATTTCAGCTTCACGAGGGCCTTTGTTATCAATTATTATAGCATTGTTCGTAAGTTTTCTTATTAATAAACGAATCAAGTTCAAATATATCCTCTACGTACTATTATTTGCAATTTTCCTAATTGTTATAATACTTACAGTTACCCCTCCGGACTTTCTTGATAGAATATTGGGTAGGAATACACTTAGCCAGAATACAATGTTAGTAAGAATATTTGCGAATTATGAAGCATTAAGATTGTTTATACAAAATCCAATATTTGGTATTGGCTTTGGGAATTTCACTTTTGGCGGTGGAATTTTTACGGTTCTTATTTATCCTCATAATATTTTTTCTGAGATTATGTCCGAAACAGGAGTGATTGGTCTCATTTTGTTCTTAGGCATAATTATCACTACTTTTACTTACTTGAAGCGAATTAATAAGAAGCTTGATGCAAGTATCTATAATCAGTTATTTGGTCTCTTTATTGCATCTTTTATTAATGCCAATTTAAGCGGCCATATTGGTGCAAATGTGTATCTGTTTATAACAATTGGTTTGATTTACGCATCATACCTGTTTGCTATAAAATATAATAAAACATGAAAATACTTTATTTGATCTCTCATGATCCATTCGTCGAGGATGGGATTACCAAAAAAATCATTTCCCAAACAAAAAGTTGGAAAGATATTGGCCATACCGTAAAGATATTTAATATTTACATTCAAAATGTGATACCAGATAAACCCAATATACTTGATGCAGAAATTTTTCAACGTACAAAATACTATAAAATGCCCGATCAACTATTTGAAAATATCAAAGAATTTGATTCGGATGTGATTTATTTCAGGTACGAACCCTATAAGCCATTTTTAAATAAAATTTTCAAACGTTTCATTACGATAGTGGAATTAAATACCAAAAATATTTCAGAACAAAAATCCACAGCAAAACTCACCCTGTTTAATTATTTTAGATTCATATATAACAAATATACCTACAATAAAGCATTGAAATATATTGATGGAATAATTGGTGTAACAGAAGAAATTATAACATCATCCGAGATTTCTAAATTAAAAATACCGAAAATTGGTATCCCGAATTCAATTGTCTTATCGGATTATCAGATAGTTAAGACTGCTGATGATCATAGTAAAGTGGCAAATGTTTTTTTTATGGGTTCAAAGGAATATCTCTGGAATGGCCTTGATAAGGTTTTACAGCTTGCTGCACGAACTCTAAACAAGCTTATTTTTCATATTGTCGGCATGGATAAAGATGAAAAGGAAGTCTTGCCAAATGTGCATTATTATGGTTTCCAAAAGAAGGACGTATATATCAAAATTCTGCAGCAATGTCATGTTTGCATTGGAAGCCTTGCAATGCATAGAATTTCTTTGTATATGGGCAGTACTTTGAAAGTACTTGAATATCTTGCTTATGGATTTCCTATAATAATCGGTTATCATGAATTTGCGTTAATGGATATAGAAAATAGAGAATTTATCATGGAATTAGATAATGAGGAAGCTAATGTAATAAATAATGTTAACAAAATTGTTGATTTCTGTTATACAAATATTGATAGAGTTGTTCAGCACAATGAGGTTTATCAATTTATTGATTCGAATATTATCGAAAAGAAAAGGGTAGATTTTTTTAATAGAATCAGGAAATCAAATGTTAAAAATTAACGTATTAGTATCTTCAATGAATTATTCATTTCAAAATAATAAGAAATTATTTATACCTTCTACGAATGTTTCATATATAATCATAAATCAAATTACGTCACATTCCGATAAAGATGTTGATGAATATTTCACTAATCGGGAAGATATAGGGATTTTTAACTACCAAGAAAAAGGTTTGTCAAAAAGTCGGAACAGGGCTATATCTCAGTCAACTGGCGATATCTGTTTGATCGCTGATGATGATGTATATTATGATGAGAATATCTTTCAGATTCTCCGTGAGAAATACGAGTCTGATAAGAATATTGAAGCCATTACTTTTCAGGATAAATATGCCCAGGAGATAGGTAAGAAAAACTATATTCATAAAGAATTTCTACATAACAAATATACTGCTCTTAAAGTGACATCATTCGAAATTTCTTTTAGGAGAAATGCTGTTGTAAATAATGAAATGTATTTCGATGAGCGTTTTGGATTAGGAGCAAAAATTCCCTTGGGTGAAGAAAATATATTTCTTGGTGATATCCTAGATAAGAAAATGAAAATTCTTCATATACCAGAGTTTTTGGTAAATCATCCTCATGAAAGTACTGGTTGCCTGTATGATAAATTAAGTGGATTTAATAAAGGAGTGGTTTTCGCTCGGATTTTCCCAAGCTTAACTGCATATTTCATCTGTATAATTTTTGCTCTAAGAAAGAGAAATAAATTAAATTCTAAGATTTCTTTTCAAGGTTATATTAAAGCCCTGATATCTGGGGCTTATTTCTATTTCAAGAACATGAAACAATGCTAATAATTTTTTTTCTTGGAGTTTTTTTTATAGCATACCACTTAGTGATTTATCCAATCCTCATTTATGTATTAGGTAGCCATAATTGGTTCAAAGCAGTTAAAAAGAGTAAATATTTCCCAAGCATTTGCATCATTTGTGCAGCTTATAATGAAGAACAACATATTGAACGAAAGATTCAATCCTTTATCTCCTTGAATTATCCAAAAGATAAAATTAAACTTATAATAATTTCAGACTGTTCAACCGACGGCACTAATGAAATTGTTGGGAAATATAGCAAAGAATATAAAAACATTCGTCTTAAAATTCAGAGCACTCGCCAAGGTAAACCAGCTGCACAAAATCTTGTTGAACCGGAAATAGATAGTGAGATAGTAATTCTAAGTGATGCTGCTTCTATGTTAGAAAAGAATTCAATTATTCGTCTAATCAATTACTTCAAAAATGATGACATAGGTTTAGTATCAGCAAAACTAGAATATAGAGATGAATCCGGTCAATCTGTTGAGAGCTTGTATTGGAAGTTTGAGACTTTTCTCCGTATGCAGGAATCAAAGTTTTTCTCTATAATCGGAGCAAGCGGAGCTTTATTCGCATTACGAAGAGAGTATTTTACACAAATTGATTCTTCTTCACCTGATGATTTTGAACGGGTTTTAATTGTATTAGAAAAGAAAAGACGTGCTATATATGTCGCAGATGCTGTCGTTTATGATTACCTTGTCAGCAAATCTTCGCAGGAGATAACACGAAAGATAAGAATGATATCCCGCGAATGGTTTGTGCTAATGCGTCATTTAAAATTAATAAATCCATTTAAATACCTACGAGCTTCTTTTATTTTATTCTCTCATAAGATCATTAGGTGGGTATTACCGATATTTTCATTAATGATTTTAGTGAGTTCGATTGTTTTATCATTCGAACATCCAATGTTTATAGTAATTACATCATTCCAGCTATTGATCTATCTTATGGGAAATATTGGCTTGCTTCTTGAGAAAAAATTTCATCTACCCATTTTTCTAAGAATTCCAACTTATTATTTAGGAATGAACTACGCATCTCTGATTGGATTATTGAAATTCTTGTTGAACAAAAAAGAAACGACTTGGGATACAATTCGTTAGGAGAAATATGAACATTTTTATTACCGGCTCAAATGGATTCGTTGGTTCACAATTAATGTGGCATCTAGAAGAGTTGGGACACAAGGTCTTTGGAATTGATAAAAGGGATGAGTGTTTAATTGAAAAACATCCCCACACAAGAAAAGGTGATATACGAGAAATCGATGATTTGCGTTTCTTTAACGATGTTGAAATAGATTTGATAATCCATTGCGCAGCAGATAAACACGATTGGGGAATTTCCAAAGAAAGTTATTACAGTAATAATGAGTATGGCACAAAAATACTAATGGACTATGCAAGTGAAAGAAATATTAAGAAAGTGATATATTATAGCACAGTTTCTGTGTATGGTCATGCATCTGTTCCATGTGATGAAAATGGCGAGATTCATCCTGATAATGAATATGGGGCAAGTAAATTAGCTGGTGAAAAAGTAATTGAACTTTGGTTGAACGAAAATGAGACAAGAGAAGCAGTTTTCCTACGTCCGACTATCATATACGGTCCGCATAATTATGCAAATATGTACAATCTCATTGATCGGTTGCATAAAAAATCCATTTTCATGGTTGGGGATGGAAATCATATCAAATCCATAGTATCACTGGCAAATCTGGTTGACATGACCATTTTTGTAATTCCTCATATGAAGAGAGGACTGCAAGCATTCAACTGTATTGATAAGCCCTATATCTCACTTCATAAATTAATGGAAATCATTGCAGAGAACAAGGGCTTTAGTATGCCGCTAATCAACATACCCTTGAAGTTTGCTTTGCTTGGTGGAAAGTTCTTTGATTTGGTTGGAAAGATCATAAAAAAGGATATCCCAATTAATAGTGATCGTCTTTCAAAGCTTGCGACTTCTACAGAATATCATTCGGAAAAAATCAGGGAATTGGGCTATGTTCAGAATCATTCGATCGAGCAGGAAATAAAGAAGACCTGTGATTGGTATTTGGAAATAATAAAATGAAAATCGTTTCAATAATTGGTGCAAGACCTCAATTTATTAAAGCTTCGCCAGTAAGTATGGAAATAAGGAAAAATGGTTTGGATGAAATTATCGTTCATACAGGACAACATTTTGATGCGAATATGAGCAATATCTTTTTCGATCAGATGAAAATTCCTGAACCGGATTATAATTTAGGCATTAATAGTCTCAGTCATGGTGCGATGACAGGAAGGATGCTTGAAGAAATAGAAAAAGTGCTGATTGTTGAGAAGCCCGATTGGGTGATAGTATATGGTGATACAAATTCAACATTAGCTGGTTCTCTAGCAGCAAAAAAGATGCACTTGAAAGTTGCTCATATCGAAGCTGGGTTGAGATCATTTAATATGAATATGCCGGAAGAGATTAATCGAATTTTAACTGATCGAGTGAGTGATATTTTATTTTGTCCCACACAAACATCTGTTGACAATCTTCTCCTCGAAAGATATGACAAGTTTGGCAGCAAGATTGTTAACTGCGGAGATGTTATGTTAGACGCTGCGTTAATGTATAAAGATATGGATAAAAAACCGGCAGATGATATTCCTAACAAGTTTATTTTAACCACAATTCATCGAGAAGAAAATACTGTTGATAAGAAACGCTTAAGAGCAATTTATGATGCCCTATCTGTAATCTCAGAAGAAACACCCATTATCATCCCGACACATCCGAGAACAAGAATTATGCTTTCTGAACTGAATTCATCATCCCAAAATGATAGAATAAAGTTGATCTCGCCTGTTGGGTATCTCGAGATGCTCTATTTAATTCAAAAATGCTCCCTTATCATTACTGATAGTGGAGGACTTCAAAAAGAATCCTATTTCTTTGAGAAACCTTGTGTGACGATTCGTGATGAAACCGAATGGACAGAATTAGTTAGAATTGGATCTAATATTGTCGCAGGAACTGATGTTGATAATATCTTAAATGCTTACGGTCAGATGAAAGATCGGAAGATTAATTTCTCATATAAATTATTTGGCTTGGGAAATGCTGCCCAGATAATTGTTAATGAAATATTAGTAGAAAAAAGAATACTCTGAAAAAAATATCTTTCCTCAAACGTTCTTAATTCGACAGCTTCACTTGTAAAGCCAGATCTATTTATAACGAAGGATTCCGATTTTGCGTACAAAGAATATTGATTCACTTCAAGATTTTGATAATGACTCTAGTGGATTATTAAAACATTGACAGATATGCAGTATGATAGGATAAAAAAATATGTTTGCAAGTTTGGGCATATCTAGGAGAAAAACCAAGGAGAAAAAAATGAAAAAATTACTACTCATTTTACTATCAATTTCAATCCTTATCATAATATCATGTGAAAACCCAACACCACCAGATGATGACCAAGAAGAAATTGTCTTATCAGAAGAAACAGTACTAATTGATGAGACAAATCTTTCAGAACCAGATATTGACAGCACAGGAACTTATTATTCTTACACCTTTACCGGTGTTCCACCTGATATTAATGTTGATGATGTGATAATAGGCGAAACAGACTATGGGTATTTAAGAAAAGTTGCTAATGTTGAAGTTCAGGGAAATGAATTAATTTTACAAACAGAACAAGCGTGTCTTACTGATGCCATTGAAAAATGCTCAATTAAAGATTCTATACAACTGACTATCGGAAAAAATAAATTGAACGGAATGTATTGCACATACTTGGCAAAGGGAGTATCGGTTGAGAAAGATGGTATAGTATTAGATAACACAACATTATATTCAGGAAATGTTGGAGACGTTACGATCACAGCAACCATCCCTGATGGTTATGTGTCCTTTGAACCGATTCTCAATACAGAGCTCGATATAAATTTTGTGCCACCAAGAATAAATCACCTGCTTTTATCAGCAGGAGGTATCTTGGAGTATGATTGTGATTTAAAGATCACAGCATCCTCATCGTTAGATTATTCGAAAGAAGTCTTGCTATGCACATTTATCTCTCCACCCTTTCTAATCGGTCCTATTCCGTGTTTTTTTGAATTGTCATTCGTTGCCGGATTTGAAACGGAATTGGACGTCGAGGGCACGATAAAAAGTGGATTTGATTCTGAAGCATCCATGGAAATTGGTGCGGAATATAATTATGGTGTTGGGTGGGATGAAATATGGAACAAATCTTTTGAGTTCAATAATCATCCAATACAATGGGGAATAACCGGAGATGTGTATGCAAGGGGTTATATTACACCTCAAATCACTTTGAAGGTGGCTGGTGTAATGGGTCCTTACTTAGAAGCGGAACCGTACCTGAAATTTGATGGCAATGTAACGATACCAACAAGCTGGGAATGGGAATTACTCGGGGGTGTTGATGCCAATCTTGGTTTTGAGGTTGAAATACTGAGCTTTTCGTTAGCAGATTTCAATACTACTCTTGCAAGCTGGGAAACGACAATAGCAAGCGATAACGGTTTATTGTATTATATCACCGTCACTTCACCCGATGCAGGTGACACGTGGCAGATGGGGACATCACAGACGATAAAGTGGGATGACAACTTCAGTAATAATGTAAAGATAGATCTTTATAGATCTGGAGAATGGAAGAGTACGATAAAAAATACCACAGAGAGCGACGGCAGTTATATATGGAACATACCCACAGATCTTCCAGAATCCTCATTGTATCAGATCAAGATACGGAGTGTCTCGAATGATAATTTGTTTGATTACAGTGATAATTTCACGATACAAGAAGCACCCCCCAGCTATTACGTTACCGTCACTGCCCCAAGTGCAGGTGATACATGGCAGATGGGCACGACTCAAACGATAACATGGGATGACAACTTCAGTAATGATGTAAAGATAGACCTTTATAAATCTGGAGGATGGGTGAGAACAATTAAATCGTCTACTCCAAGTAATGGAAGCTATACTTGGGAAGTACCGTATATTGCAAACTCTTCAGAATACAAAATTAGAATAAAAAGTGTTGCAAATGATAATATCTACGATTGGAGCGACTATTTTACTTTGGATGCACCAGATCATTATATTACTATTACCTCACCAAGCGCTGGAGAAACTTGGTATATGGGCACTGCTTGTAATATCACTTGGGATGCTAATATTGGTGGCAATGTAAAGATAGATCTCTATAAATCCGATACATGGGTGAGAATGATTGAAAATTCAACCCCTAGCACTGGTTCATATACATGGGATATACCCACACAAATTGATGCTTCTTCTGAATATCAGGTACGAATAAAAAGTGTATCTAATGATAATGTATATGATTGGAGTGATTATTTTACCATTGAAGAAGGAGGGGGAACTGGCACCGTAACAGACATAGATGGCAATGTGTACCAAACAATAATATTTGGTGACCAGGAATGGATGGCAGAAAACCTGAAAGTTACCCGTTATCGAAATGGTGATCCAATTCCCAATGTTACAAATAATAGCACTTGGGCTGGGCTTTCCACAGACGCGTATTGCTATTATAACAATAATACTGCTAATGGAAATACTTATGGAGCACTTTACAACTGGTATGCGGTTGATGACACAAGAGGACTTGCACCGGTAGGATGGCATGTGCCTACTGATGATGAAATTAAGGAGTTAGAGATGTATCTCGGCATGAGTCAATCGCAAGCAAATTCAACTGGATGGCGCGGGACTAATGAAGGCAGCAAACTGGCTGGAGGATACGATTTATGGAACAGTGGTGTTTTGAGAAACGACCCTGAATTTGACACCAGTGGCTTTAGCTTCATTCCTGGTTGTTACCGCTACTACTACGATGGAGCCTTCGGCAATGTGGGCAACTACGGTAACTTATGGTCATCTGCAGAGGACGGTAGTTACGGCGCCTGGTACCGGTACTTGTACTATGGTAGCGCTTCCATGTACCGGTACTACGGCAGTAAGCGAAACGGGTTTTCAGTTCGTTGTATTAGGGATTAAAATTGTTGACTATTTGTCTATCCGCCGGTGGGCGGACGGGCAAAGCCCGTTTGTCTATTTATCCCGCTGAAATCGGGGTCGGAAATTTTGCGAATGGTCGGTAAATCTTCGCAAGGATCGGTTACCCTACGCCCAGATAAAACTTTGTGGTACGCTCCACTCCTCAAGAATATTCATTATTGTTTATGATATAATAAACTATCTGTAAATTTATTATTTTTTACAGTCAAGTTACCCTGTTGATTCATTTGGATCACGGCTTTTGAGACGTTGTCCTGAGCAAAAATATTCTTATAAATACAGCACTCCACCTGTGGAATGCCCCTAATCATAACTGCATAAACATGATCAGCCCCAAAAGTATTATTATATATCAGAATGATATCGCCAGCAATATCACTATTATCACCTCTGTCAGTCCCTCCATGCATATCAAAGCTATGTCCATTTGCATTTTCTAGAACAAGGTTGTTGTAGGCTTCATAGCTCGTTCCTTTTTTTCCTAAACCTGAAATGCAATGTCTGTTCCAATCAAAAAGATTGCTTTCAATTATCGCATCACCTACATCAATTTCGATGCCATAACCCAAACCGGAGCGCTGATTATGATTAAAATAATTGTTGTGAACATATCCCAGGTTCCCTCCATTTTTGAAGTATATTGCTGATCTCGACCAGTTAAATAGCTCACAATTATCAACTTCCAGGCTGTCGTTATTGGTGTAAATTCCCACTGAATAAGGAATTGTGTCGTATCTTTTCCCTTGGCTTCGTATTACGAACATTTCGAGGGTTCTCATTAATGGATCGGGTCCCATAATTCTTAATCCGGTAATCCTCACATTGTTACCAGCATATAGCATAGGAGATGTGCTAATATCAGTACAATATAATAATGCACCCGGCGAGTTTTTGTAACCTCTATTACTTGCTATGGTAATCCCATCTGGAATTGCAATTTTTATATTATCAGTCAAATCTATTTCAGCCTTTTGGTTAATGAAAATTGTGTCTCCATATTCTGCATTCTTAATAGCTTCTAAAAAATCTAGAGTATTTTCTACTATAAATGTTCCTGTTCTCACAATCCTACTATATCCTTTTCCACCCCCAATAGGATGACCCTGAATATTTTTATTACATCCATATTCTGGGAGTTTGTCACTTATATCTATGAATTCTGGATGTTTGAGCAATGAATTTGCTTCGATGGAAGTCGCAAAAAGAATGATAATTACAAATATAACTTTTAGATTATTTTTCATATTCGTAGATTGAAAAGCAATTTTGATTTGTCAAGAATAGCTGTTAACTTAAAAAACTTGCCTAAAAAAGCAGCACATTGTGTTTGAAGTACTATTAATAATGGAGTACAAGATGAAATATTTAGTGACTGGTGGAGCCGGATTTATTGGCTCAAATATTGTTCGGGAGCTTCTAAACAGGGGAGAAAATGTCCGAGTTCTCGATAACTTCGCAACAGGAAAACGAGAAAATGTATTTTGTTTCAGGGATAATAAGAATTTTGAACTTATTGAAGGCGACCTGCGCAGCTTTCATACTGTAAGGGATGCGGTGCGAGAAGTTGATTATATTTTGCATCAAGGTGCCCTGCCTTCTGTTCCAAGATCAATTAACGACCCCATAACGACAAATGATGTTAATATATTAGGGACATTAAATATTTTGGAAGCTGCTCGGGAATTTGATGTGAAGAGAATAGTATATGCTTCATCATCTTCTATATATGGCGATAGTGAAGAGCTTCATAAAAGAGAGGATATGTTCATTCAGCCGCTGTCACCCTATGCCCTTTCTAAATATACTGCAGAACGATATTGCCAGATTTTTACAAAAATTTACAATTTAGAATCTGTATGCCTTCGCTATTTTAACGTATTTGGACCAAATCAGGACCCATATTCTCAATACAGCGCTGTGATACCTAAGTTCATAAAACTCATTTCAGAGAATAAACAACCCACGATTTATGGGGACGGAACACAATCAAGAGACTTCACTTATGTTCAAAATATTGTTGAGGCCAATCTTCTAGCATGCGCTTCCCCGAACGCTGCAGGACAGGTGATTAATATCGCTTGTCAAACTAGTACTACATTATTGGAGCTTGTTAAAATGATAAATGATTATCTTCATAAGGATGTTAGCCCCCAATTTGCTGAAGGTCGAAGCGGTGACGTAAAACATTCTTTAGCTTCAATTGAAAAAGCTGAAGATCTATTAGATTATAAAGTTGAAGTCACCTTTATGGATGGGTTATATAAAACTATAAATTTTTTACTTAATAACAAGAAAAAAAATGCTGAACCACGAAATACCAGTCTCCACTACGTTACGCCGAGGCAGGCACGAAACACACAAAATTAATAAAATAATGTTTGGAGAAATATTTTTTCTTAAAACCTATTTTCGTGTCTTTAGTGCTTTTCGTGGTAAAATTATTTATATGTAGGAGAAGTAATGAAGATTTTAATTACAGGCGGTTCGGGATTTATAGGATCATATCTTGCCGAGTACCTTTTGAAGAATGGACATTCTGTTGTGATTTTAGATAACCTTTCTACCGGACGATTATCAAATATAAGAAGCATATATCGGCATAAAAATCTTGAAGTACACATCGATACGATCTTCAATCGTGAACTGGTCGACAAATTAGTAAAAAGTTGCGATCAGATATACCATCTTGCAGCTGCCGTTGGAGTGCGTTTTATTGTTGACAATCCCGTTCAGACTATCGAGACAAATGTTGGAGGGTCAGAGATACTCCTTCAGGTTGCAAATAAATACAAGAAGAAGATTTTTATTGCCTCGACCTCCGAAGTATATGGAAAATCCGATGAGCTTCCTTTTAAAGAAGGTGCAATGAGGGTATATGGTCCTACAACAATTCGCAGATGGTCCTATGCAGAGTCAAAGGCCATAGATGAGTTTCTTGCTTTGGCTTATCTTCATGAAAAGAAATTACCGGTTGTCATTGCTCGTTTGTTTAACACTGTTGGTCCCCGTCAATCAGGTCAGTACGGAATGGTTGTCCCGCGTTTTGTCCAACAGGCATTGCTTGATCATCCTATTACTGTTTATGGCGATGGAAAACAATCCCGTTGTTTTGGTTATGTGGGAGATATCGTTGGAGCTATTGTAAAGCTAATGGATAATGATAAATGTATAGGACAAATATACAATATTGGTTCAAATGAAGAAATTTCTATAAACGACCTGGCAAAAAAGGTTAAAGATCTCACAAATAGTAAATCCCAGATCAAACTTATTCCTTACGAAGAAGCATACGAGGAGGGCTTTGAGGATATGAAAAGAAGAATTCCCGATATCTCAAAAGCTGGAAGGGATATCAATTATAAACCCAAAGTATCTCTAAAAAGAATCTTACAGGAAATCATTGAATACTATAAGAAATAAGCATGGAGTTCAAAAATAAGAAAGCTGCAAGGGATTACTATATTGAGAAAACCTATGAAGCAGGCATTGTACTTACTGGAAATGAAATCAAATCTATACGTGAAGGAAGAGTGAACTTTACAGATAGTTATGCCCGGGTGAAAGAAGGTGAGCTTTGGCTCGAAAACCTACATATAAGTCCCTATGATAAAGGTTTCAACTACGGTTATAATCCCAAGCGACCCAGAAAATTACTCATGCATAAATATGAAATACACAGGTTGGAAAATAAAACTGCTGAAAAAGGATACACCCTGATTCCCGTTTCTCTGTTTATAAACGAGAATGGATTAGCAAAAATAATTATCGGTCTTGCGAAGGGTAGACGAGCATATGAAAAACGTGACAAGATCAAAGCCCGGGATGCCGATCGCGAGATGGACCGAGCAATGCGAAGATAAGCACCATGATTTGGATCTGGAATCCCGCAACCCATATACAGCTCTGCAGGCAGGCGTTAACGAAAATGTCACCCTTTTTTAATGAGCTGATAAATGTATATCCTGAATATTTCGAACTTGGGATCATAGCTCCAGATAAATTATTCTGCGATACAACAAACCATTATTATAACTGTACTCCAAGTCCATCCGGCTATCATTATGGCAGCGTGGTAAAAAAAATAATAAAGGAAACAGTGCTCATCCAGGAGATGATAAAAAATCACGACTCACTAGTATATCATCCAAAATGTAATTCTTATTTAGCACATATTCTTGATAATCCTATTAAGACTCTTGTATTCGAACTTGGTGTGATTTCTCATTATATTGCCGATCTCCACCAACCTTTTCATACAGACGGGAAATACAGATTTGAATACGAAGAAGTGCCGCATAGGATCTACGAGGCAGATGTACGTAAGCATTTTAGCGAACTACATCTTGATATTGGTAAAAGAAGATACCACATTCGAAATCTTGAAGAATATTTTTATGACACTATTTATAGGATCAATAAATCTTACGAACCGCTAATAAATTGTTATTTCCTCACTCCAAATAAAGTCAAAGCAGACAGGTGGGAAAAAGCAAGATCAAAAACTGAGAAATTTCTTTCTGAAGCAGCAAAATGTATCGCAAATATCTGGTTTTCATTTGAATCATATTTGAAGGTGTATAATAAACAGTTGAAAAATATTTATTTAATGCAAGAACTGGATAAGGCAATCGCGTTGGATGGCAGCTATCACTTGATAAAATACAGTTCCGGAACAGTGAGCATACGGAGGAAAAAATGAATAATAATATAGTTATACAGATTGAGAACATCACGAAGATATATAAGATGGGAAAAGTTACTGTGCCCGCACTTGCAGGTATTGACCTTTCGATAGAAAAACACACTTATACTTCGATTATGGGACCTTCCGGTTCCGGCAAATCAACATTACTTCATATTTTGGGATGCCTTGATACACCAACTGAAGGTGAATATTACCTTGATCACGAAAAGGTGAACGATATTAGTTACAATAAGTTAGCAGAAATTCGCAATAACAAGATCGGGTTTGTCTTTCAAGTTTTCAATCTTCTGCCGAACATGAATGTGCTTGAAAATGTTGAACTGCCGCTCATGTATGCCGGAGTTCATAAAAAAGAGAGGAAACAACGCGCAACTGAAGTTCTTGATAGAGTGGGACTTGGTCACCGCCTTAAACACAAACCTCAGGAATTGTCCGGTGGTGAGAGACAACGAACAGCCATTGCAAGAGCATTGGCGAATAATCCTTCCATCATTCTTGCAGACGAGCCAACTGGCAACCTGGACAGCACTTCAGGAAGCAGTATAATGAAAATATTTTCCGATCTGCATGAGCGAGGGCATACAATCATCGTTGTAACACATGACAATAATATAGCGAAAATGACACAGCGCGTTATCAAGTTAAATGATGGGAAAGTCGTAAACTCATGAGCATATTTTATAATATACGACTCGGTATTGTTGATATGGTCCACAATGTTGGGCGAACTTTGATAACAATGCTTGGAGTAATCCTTGGCACGATGTCTATTATTGCTGTTCTCGCGCTTGTGCAGGGCGGTCGGGAACAGTCAATTCGCTGGCTTGAAGAGCGTGGTGGAGTGCTCAAGCTTTCAATCGATACGAAGTGGACATTTGACCTCGATGAACGCTCACAGATTCGTGATCAGCGCTTGATGCTTAAAGATATGAGACTTATAAGAAATTATTTCCCAGATCTTTTGAATTTCAGCCCGGAAAATTCAAAATGGCTTCAAATGAAGTACAAAGATAAAAATTATTCTACTCGTGTGAATGGTGTTTACCCTGCATATCAGGAAGCAGAAAATTTCAGCATAGGAGAGGGAAGGTTTATTTCTGAATTTGATATTGAGCAAGCAAGCCGAGTTATTGCAATTGGGGTTAGGGTTAAGGATGCCCTTTTTGGCAAAGAAAATGCTTTGGGGAAGAACATTATCATCAGCAATAATCAGTTCAAGGTTATTGGAATCATGGAAGAGAAAAAGATGGAAATGTCTGGATGGGGCGGTCACAATCCAATGGATTGGCTGAACCGTCAATCTTTCATTCCACTTACTACAATGCTCAAAAAACTATTTGCAGATGAACCGATAGACGAGATCAACTTTCAGGTCGCTTCTTCAGAAATGGTAAAACCAACTCAGGATAGATTGAACCAATTTCTTAAAGCTCTACGCGGCGGCGAGGAGATATTTGAAGTCCGGGCAAACAGTGACAGACTTGAAAACATTCAAAAGAATTCCAATGACACTCAACTGATTCTTATGATCATTGGCGGTATTTCTTTGATTGTTGGCGGTATCGTCATCACCAATATCAGTCTCGCCTCGGTAAAAGAACGTTTGCGCGAAATCGGTGTTCGAATGGCAGTTGGCGCTAAAAGAAAGGATATACTCGTCCAGTTCTTGATCCAAACAACTTTTATGAGTCTGATCGGAGGAATAATCGGAGTTTTAATGGGATTATCACTTCTACAAGCGCTCGAGAAATTTCTCTCTTCACCAACCTCGGCAAATCCAAATATGATAATTATTGCACTTGTTCTGTCCGTCGGAGTTGGCTTTATTGCGGGTTTCTTCCCAGCTATGCAGGCGAGTAGATCAGACCCAATTAAAATTTTGCGATACGAGTAACTCATGAAAAAGGGTTTAATAAAATTCTGGAAAAATCTCAAAATAATCTATTCCAATTTTACTGAAGATCAGGCATTTTTAAGAGCAACAGGACTGTCTTACATAACTTTTCTGGCATTCATGCCTTTCATCATGGTGATATTTCTTTTTACACCAAATATCACTGTAATTAGGATAAAAGATGTTTTTCTCAATTTTATTTTTACCACCTTCATACCTCAATCTGCAGAGGTGCTCAAGGAAATCTTTAATGAGATGCTTGCACGAAGAACAGGGCTTGATGTGATCGGTGTTATATTACTTGTTTTGACATCTTTTTTTCTTTTTAAATCAATTTCGCATACTTTTGATAAGATATTACGGGCTCCTAAACTGAGGGAAAGGTCTGTTTTAAGAGACTTTGAACGTTTCATAGCGGCGATTGTTGGAGGATTTATCGTGCTTGCTGCATTAATTGTTGCTGCATCGATCCCTATGATTAGCCAGATTATTAAGATTGGAATATTTATTAAGCTTCTTCCTTACTTAAGTATGATACTACTCATCTTTACTATGTATGAGGTTATCTCTTCAGTACATCCAAAAGTGATCCATGCCCTGATTGGGGCAGTATTTACAAGTATAATATGGTCAATAGGTAAAGGTGGTTTTGACTGGTATATTGCGACTTTTACGAACGTTCGTTCTGTATATGGTACACTTGGGGCATTTCCGATTTTTCTCATATGGCTCTATTTTACTTGGCTTACAATTCTTTTTGGAATGGAAATTGTCGCATTCTTGTCCGGAAGAACCGGTACGAAAAAGGTTGAAGAGAAACCTGGTAGCACAATTGCATTGACCTTATCCTTGGAAAAAAGGGTGCCAGGGGAACTTGCACAAGAGATAAAAAAAATTCAGAAAACAAAAAAACAAATAGATAATAAAACTTTTATGAAGTTAGTAAAAGAAATAATAAGTCCGCCTAAAAAAGAGAACGAAAAAAAACCGGATGGAGAAAAGGAATCCCATGAGCTACAAGAGAAGTGATAATAGAAAAGTTGATCAACTACGAAATTTCAAGATCACAAGAAACTATCTCAATGACCCCGAGGGATCTGTTCTTGTTGAGCTGGGAAACACCAAAGTGATCTGTACTGCAACCATCGATCATAAGGTCCCACAATTTATTCGAGAAAGTGGCGCCAAACACGGATGGCTAACAGCGGAATATGATATGCTCCCTCGAAGTGCGAACAGGCGGATCCTTCGAGACAGATATCAGGGCAAGATAAAAGGGAGAAGCCAGGAGATCCAACGATTGATTGGACGTTCTCTACGAGCTGTATTCGATTTAACACAGATACCTGACAAACAAATAATATTGGATTGTGATGTCATTCAAGCAGATGGCGGTACGCGAACTGCTGCGATCAACGGTAGCTTCATGGCATTATATGATGCCTGTTCATTCATGAGAGAAAGAAAATGGATTAAGGAGTTTCCAATCAAAAATTTCATTGGAGCTATCAGTACAGGTATCGTTCAGGATACTGTTTTGTTGGATCTTGCTTATGATGAGGACTTGGCAGCACAGGTTGATATGAACATTGTGATGGATGAAAACGGTAAATTTATTGAAGTTCAGGGAACGAGTGAGGAAACACCTTTTAGTCATGATCAGCTTCAGAAAATGCTGAAATATGCAGAAAAGGGTATTAAAGAGATCATTGATTACCAGAAAGAATTAATACTTAAAGGACTGACATCATGATGAATGTGAGATTTTCAATTGAGCGTCTGACTGAATTAAGTAGAATCTGCAAAGGCGATATCATTAAGATGACAACTATTGCGAAGAGCGGACATCCCGGTGGTTCCATGTCATCTCTCGATCTGTATCTTGCGCTATATGCTTATGCAAATATTACTCCCGAAAACCGCTTGAAGGAAAATCGAGATAGAGTTGTGATAAGTCACGGGCATACCGCTCCCGGTATTTATTCTGTTCTCGGACGTTTGGAATTTTTTAATATTGATAATGCTATTGCATATTTCAGAAAAGCCGGGAGTATCTTTGAAGGACATATAGAACCGGAAGTGCCTGGCATTGAATGGGCAACTGGTAATCTCGGGCAAGGACTCTCTGCGGGAGCAGGATTTGCATTGGCAGGTAAACAAAAGGGTTTAGACTATAATGTTTATGTGTGCATGGGGGATGGAGAGCAGCAGAAGGGACAATTGACCGAAGCACGCAGATTTGCAAAAAAGTATGGTCTTTCAAACATTACTGCCCTCGTTGATTATAATCAACTCCAAATTAGCGGCAGCGTTCATGATGTGATGCCTCAGAATATCAAAGCTAATTATGAATCCGACAGCTGGGATGTACTAGAGATTAACGGACATGATTTTAATGAAATATTTAGAGCACTGGATAAAGCAAATGCTAATGATAATCCGACTGTAATAATTGCTCACACTGTTATGGGGCACGGAGTACCATTCATGGAAAATGATGAAGGATTTCACGGGAAAGCTCTCGCTTATGATGAATGTGGAAAAGCACTCGAGCAGCTTGGATTAGAAAACGATCTGGATAAATATATCAAAATGAGGGAAGGATTTGTTTCTCCTGATCCGGAAATATTTCATCCAAACTATCCACATATAAGGAGGGGCGATAGTATTTTTTATTCAAAAGAAAAACCCGTTGCTTGCAGAAATGCTTATGGAACAGCACTTGCTGATCTGGCTCAGAAAAACAAAAATACGCAATTTGCCGTTTTTGATTGCGATCTTGCAGGTTCTGTGAAAACTTCTCAATTTGCAAAGGAAAATCCATGCAAATTTTATCAGGGTGGTATTCAGGAACATAATACCGCAGTGATAGCCGGGGTGATGTCAAAAGAAAATGTCGTGACCTTTTTTTCTGATTTTGGTGTGTTCGGGGTTGATGAAACCTACAACCAGCAGCGGCTGAATGATATAAACAAAACCAATTTAAAGCTCGTAACAACTCATGTCGGTCTGAATGTCGGCGAAGACGGTAAAACTCATCAATGTATTGATTACATTTCTTTAATGAGCAATTTGTATGGTTTCAGAATTATCATTCCTGCGGATGCGAACCAGGCAGATAAAATTATTCGATATATTTCATCGATGTCAGGCAATTTCTACGTTCCAATAGGTAGATCAGGTACCGATATTATCACTGATGAACAGGGAAATGAAATTTATGGAAAAAACTATATGTTCCGATATGGTTCAGCAGACCACCTTCGGGAAGGAAATGGTGCTGCTTTGATCGCAACCGGAGTCATGGTCGAGAAAGCACTGAAGGTTCATGAAATATTAAAAAAGCAAAGAATTTCAATCGATGTCTGGAACATATCTTCAATATCTGAGATTCAGGGAGATGATCTCAAGAAAATTGCAATGCATAAAAACATTTTTACTTATGAAGACCATAATGTCAATACCGGGATGGGTTCGATCGTTGCATCAAAAATGAATCAATTCCATTTAGATGCATATGTTCATCCGTTCGGAGTAACTCATTACGGCGTTTCCGGAAGCAGTGAAGATGTATATGCATATTTTCATCTTGATCCCGATTCAGTTGCTGAAAAAATTACTACATTTATCAAATGACATTTACTATTTCGTGTGAACAGTTTTTATGTGAGGAGTTACAAAATCACATATAAGTATTTATGGATTACATGCTGAAATTTATCAAAAATTATGAAACAACTCGAAGGAATTTAAACGAGAAATTCACTAAATTCTACATTTATAATTTGCGTATTTTATATTATCGAATATTCATCAGAGTCAAATATACACTATTGATAAAATTACATTTAATGAATTTGTTCCATAACTATCTATTCATCTCCGCTGATATAGAAACATACGGTTATTGTAATCGCACGTGTGAATTTTGTTTTAATAATCCAAAATTTCCCCAAAGAGAAAAGGGAATAATGTCTGTATCTTTGTGGAAGAAGATCATTAATGAACTGTCTGAACTAAATTACTTTGGTCGGATATCACCACATTTCTATGGAGAACCTTTGCTGGATAAAAGATTAGTTAATCTTATTACTTACGCAAGAGCAAAGTGTCCCAATGCATATATTCTTATCGATACAAATGGTGATTATCTCAATGAAGATATAATGAGACGGTTGATTTCAAGTGGTGTAAATAAATTTTTTGTTACAAGTTATGATGAATCGATACCAGCACATCTAAGAGAGCTAAGAGGTAAATTTCCTGTTCATGTCAGTTTAAGAAGTTATCTTGATTTTGAAAAGGTTAACAGATCGGGGAAAATATTTGATGTAAAAACTATTAGTAATAAAATATGTTATAATCCCACTTTTCAGCTTATCATTAATTGGCAAGGATATGTTTTGCTATGCTGTATGGATTATTACAAAGGACTTACGTTCGGTAATGTGAAAGATTTCAGCATTCTCGATATTTGGTCAAGTGAAAGATTTCTGGATAGTCGGATACAGCTGAGAAAAGGAAATCGAGAATCGATTTCTATTTGTAAATATTGTGACTATGCAGGTACTATTCCATGGTAGTACAAATTAGCGAAAATTGTTAATTAATGATTAAAAAAACTAAAATATTCGTTGTGGCATCGTATAATGCAACTTATATTCTTCGAGATATTGAAATGTTAAGAAAATATTACTATGTCAAAGTAATTGGTTGCAATGATAATCATAAGAACGTAATTAATATTTTATATACAATTATTGAGGTTATTAAGGGGGTGTGTTGGTCCGATTTGTCATACATCTGGTTTGCAGATTTTCGTGCGTTTGTAACAGTTCTGTTTGCTAAAATATTAAGGAAGAAAACGATCCTCGTAGTCGGCGGATATGAAGTTGCTCATGTTACTGAAATATCCTATGGCGGCACGCTAAACGCTTTTTTAAAAAAGAAGATATCTTGGATCATACATCATGCTGATGTTGTTCTTTCGGTATCCAATGCCAGCCGAAAAGAGCTGAAAAATAACTATGATTTTCATTCCTCCAAGCTCATCTATAATGGTGTGGAAACAGAAAAATTCAATGTTGATCCAAAAATTGGCAAAGAAGATATTGTAATTACTGTTGGTAATGTCACTAAGTCAAATCTATTACGAAAAGGAATCGAGATTTTTGTGAAAACTGCATCATATCTTCCTAAAATACCTTTTTATGTAATTGGAAGATATAATGAAGAAACGTATAATTATCTCAATGAAATTGCATCGGGCAATGTTATTTTTACCGGATTTATTTCAGAAAAGGAGCTTATCAAATTCTATCAAAAAGCCAAAGTGTATGTGCAGGTTTCTGCCCATGAGGGATTTGGTATCTCCCCTGCTGAGGCAATGTTATGTGAATGTATTCCGGTCACGACCAATAGGGGAGCTCTTCCCGAAGTAGTGGGTAAAACTGGTTTTTATGTACCCTTTAATGATCCGGAAGAGACAGCAAAGGCAATCAGAAAGGCAATCGAATCAGATAAAGGGTCCGAAGCACGAAATTATATATTAGAGAATTTCTCGATGAAAAAAAGAGAGGAAGCTATAAAAAACATCATTCAAGATACATTATGCAAATAAAAATCGGCCTTTGTATTCCAAATCCCGGCTGGGAACTTGTACTTTCCCAAGAAGGACTTTGCTTCGAGACTATCGAAAAAGATTCGGAATTTAACTTGGAAGAATTCGTTCTTGTCATTCCAAACCGTGAATTTGTAGAAAGCAATAGATATCTCTTTATTAAATACCTCGCAAAGAATGGGCTGATTATAGTAGATAAAGAAACATTTCCCATACTCCTCGATATTGGAGCTCATAAAAGGAATGTGTCATATATAATCCCCAAGGTCGGTTCTTTGTTTATGAAATTCGGTCTTGTCGATTTTTATTCTGAATTCAGTATTCCTAAAGGTAATTCATTGTTAATTCTGGATGAATTCCTTGATATTTATGAATATTTAGATAAATCAGGAACTGTAGTAATTTTACCGTTTTCGATAAATGAACTAATTCTTAACAAGAGCTCAGTCCGTAAACGTTTCTATGCAGAAAGAAAAGAGCTTCCATCCGAAGTTGTATCGAAAGTGAGCAAAGGTAAGATCAGGGAGATAATTTTCCAGATAATACTACAAAATTTTCTGAAATTGAAAATTCCTCTTGCTCAGAAATGGTACTATCCGTCCGGAAGTGAGAGTGTTTTTATCTTTCGTGTAGATACTGATTTCTGTTCTGCAGAGGATGCAAAAAATCTGTATGCACTTTGTATAAAATATAATATCAATGCCACGTGGTTCGTTGACACAAAAGACCAAAGGATGCTTCCCGAAATATATAAATCTTTTACTCAGCATGAGCTTGCTATACATTGTGAGAACCATAAGGTTTATAAATCTTATAAGGAAAATTATGATAATATCCTTTGTGCTAAGAATAAGTTAATGAAGTATGGTGTCACTGCGAAAGGATTCGCTGCTCCTTTTGGAGAGTGGAATAACAATCTCGGAAAGGTGTTGGAAGATCTTGATTTTGAATACTCGTCAGAATTTGGACTGGATTATGATGATCTGCCATTCTATCCCTTTGTGGAAGACCACTTCACATCAGTTATGCAAATACCAATCCATCCAATAAGTGTTGGAAGACTGCGAAGAGCGCATTTCAACGATGTGGAAATGGTGAATTATTATAAAGCTATTATAGACTATGATCTTTCACAAAATATGCCTGTGATTCTTTATCACCATCCACATCATAGGCGGCTGAATGTTTGGGAAGAGGTATTTTCGTACATTCAAACAAAAAAAGTTTGGAATCCAACAATGCATGAGTTTTTTAAGTGGTGGAAGAGAAGAAATAATAATTCATTTTCTTATGATTTCTCGGATGAAAATATAAAAGTAATTAGTAATGGTGACATGGATTTTCGATTACTTGACTTTCAAAAGGGTTCTACGATTGTGAATTCAAATGTGTCACATAAGCTCGATGAAATATCCTTTACTAAAAAAGAGTATCTTCGTTTTAATGAGAAAAAATCAATGAGAAGATATCATTGGCGAGATTCGCTTAATAATTACGAACAAAAGAAAGCAAAGAAGAAACAATGAGAATTTACTTGGCAAGCTACCAAACTTTAATGATCAATCGGGGAGGACCCACTTATAAGATATTATGTCTGAGAGATGAGCTTGAGAAAATGGGCGTGGATGTTCACTTGTTCGATATGTGGGATTATGGCATGAAGTTTACCGATGATGATTTGATCCATATTTTCAATGCGAACATTTATACTTATCCTCTTGCAATTAATCTAAAATTGTATGGTGCCAAATACGTCGTGAATCCAATTTTTTATAGCAATCATTCTGCTCAAAAGATTCACATGTATAGAATGCTTGAAGCTCCTTTCAGAAAGATATTCAAAAGAACTTATTCCGATTATTTTTTCACGAAATATATCTGTGACAATGCTGAAAGGGTTTTACCGAATACTCGTGATGAAGGGAATATTCTAAATAGTGCACTCGGGATAAAGAGAGAAAAGATCGAAGTAATACACAATGGCGTCGAGGAACGATTCGCTTATGCTGACCCCTCTCTTTTTGAAAAGAAATATGGTCTTAAGGATTTTATTTTATATGTAGGTCATCTTGGAGCGGTGAGAAAAAACGGTCCTAAGATTATCGAAGCACTGAAAAAGATCGATAATCCTGCAGTTATTATTGCGGATGTTCTAAAAAATGAAGAAGGTGCTGCATGCAGGGAGGAAATCGAAAAATCCAATAATATTACGTTTATTGAATGGCTAAAACATGACGATCCGATGTTCGCATCTGCATATGCTGCTTGCCATACTTTTATTTTGCCGACCCGTTATGAAACGCCCGGAAGAGCAGCGTTGGAAGCAGGACTTGCAGGTGCAAATATAGTTATCACTCCATATGGCGGAACGAGAGAGTATTTCGAGCATTTCGCTGAGTATGTTGAACCCCATTCAGTTGATTCCATAAAAAAGGGAGTCGTAAGATCATTGAATAAAAAGAAAAACGATCAGCTTAAAGAGCATATTTTAAGTAGATTTGTTTGGGAAATAATTGCCGCAAAAACAGTGGATATGTATGATAAAATATTAGAAAATGAGTAAATATCTAAAGAAAATTTTAGAGTATTCTGCAAATACATTCTTCAATAAACTTCTTTTACTCTTATTGTTACCCTTATTTACAAGATGGCTGATTCCTGAAGAATATGCAATCTATACCAATTTGCTTGTTTTTACATCCTTTGCAGGTCTCATCTATATGTTAGGGCAGCAGCAGGCAGTTTTTTCTTATTTCTATTTTAAAAAGACAGATGATTATCATTTTACATATATTTCCTCGATCTTTGTCACTATTATCTCTGTGGGAATTGTATTATCTTTACTGGTAATTTTATTTAGACATCAACTTTCGATTTTTGTGTTAAGAACGAGCAAATATTCTCATCTTTTTATTCCTGTTTCCATTCTACTATTTTGTGATGTGCTTCTGGGACTGACACTCAGTATTCTTAATATAATGGAGAAGTCATCGTCATTTTTGAAAATCGGAATGATAAAAAATTCTATGTTCTTTTTGTTTATTATATCGTGCGTTATTATTAAAGGATTTTCGATAGAATGGATATTTATTTTTCTTGCAATTTCTTCATTCGTTTCCGCTTTATGCGGATTGATTACTATCAGAAAAATATTAAATAGATTTTCTTGCAAACATGCTAAAAAATGTTACTTTTCACTTTCGCGTATAAAAACACTTCTTGCATTTGGCATAATAATGATACCCGGTACTCTTGCAATGATATCTTTAAGACTTTCCGATAGATGGATGCTTACATATTTTTCGCCTAACTCACTCTATGATGTAGGAATTTATGCAGTTGGATATAAAATAGGAATGATAATCACGATTGTTAATTCTCTGGTTAGTCTTGTTTGCTTTCCTTATGCAATGAAGATAAAAGATCCTAAGAGTGCAAAAAAGGTTTTTACAAAAATATTTAATTATTATGTACTCTTTGGGGGTTTTATAGGGATAATTATTGTCGTTTTTGCACCGGAGATTTTCAAGATTTTTATTGATAAAACTTATTTCAGTGCAGCAAAATTAGTGATCTTTGGCGTTGCATCTAATTTTTTACTCGGTATTTACAATATCATTAATCTCGTGTTGTATATGAACCAGAAAGCAATAAATATAACTATTGCAGTTGCTATCGGCGCTGCTTCAAATTTGCTCCTAAATTATCTGCTTATTCCGACTTTCGGAGTGAACGGAGCCGGTTATGCTTCCATTATTGCCTATTCAATAATCGTAATTTGTAATTACTATTATTCGAGGAAAGTATTTCAAATGAAATATAAGATCGAGTATGTGTCTGTCGTTTTATTATGTCTGATTGCCATCTCATACATAACATGTCTTTTGCCGACAACATGGATGATTTCCACAGCCAAATTATTGATTATCCTCTTCATATCTTATTTGATGTTCAAGCATATTGTAAAAAGTCATGACAAAATATTTATAAAAAAGTTGTTCGTACAAAAATACTGAAGAGTTTGAAAAAACAAATGAGATTGTTATTATTTAGCTATTATTATCCTCCATTAGGCGGTCCCGGAGTTCAGAGACCGTGCAGGATGGTTTATTATTTTCGTAAGAACGGATGGGATGTCGATGTTATTTCCGTTAAAGATATAGTATTCCATTCCTATGACAGAGTTATGCTGAAAGAATGCAGGGAGAATTCTGTGCATCGAGTGAGATCATGGGATTTAATGTCACTGTTCCATTGGTTGAAAAGAAGTCGCGATTTTAAGGAAGAAAAGATATATTTTCAAACTCAGGAAAAGTATAAAAGGATTATTAGAGGATTATTTCCAATTGATGATAAAATTGGCTGGCTGCCATTTGCTTATAAACAGGGTGTGAAATTATGCTCCAAAACTCGCTATGATGCAGTCATGGCAACGATAGGACCTTATTCTTCTGCTGTTGTGACTTATCTTGTTAGTAAGAGATGCGATATACCACTCGTTATAGATTATCGTGATGCATGGACACTTCATCCTTATGTGAATTTCCTCTCTATTCTCCATAAGAAGTTAGCTCATAACTGGGAACTTAAAATATTGAAATGGTCTCGTGCTATTTCTGTAAACAGCAAGCAACTTAAGAAAAATCTCTCTGTAGAGTTTGGTGACAATTTAAAACCAAAAATACATGTTATGTATAATGCATGGGATGAAAGAGATTTTCCTGTTAAGCTACCTAAGAAAGTAAAACGTAATGTAATTGAGTTTTTTTATATGGGGGGATTCTATGGACTTCAAACTCCCAAATATTTTATTTCAGCTTTAGATGAGCTGATATCGGAAAATTCTATGCCCGACAATGTCATAGTAACCTTTGTAGGAAATTATTTTTATGAAGTTACACAGTTGTTGAAAAATTGCAGAGCACGGGAAATAATTGATGTTGTGCCGCAAATTTCCCATAAAAAAGTAATTGAGAAAATGCTTTCAGCAGATGTGTTGATTTTATTCGTTGCTACTTACAAAGGGAAGGGAGTTATCCCGGGAAAACTTTTTGAGTATTTGCGCTCCCAAAAAGAAATTCTTGCCATGATACCTCCAGATGGTGAAACGGCAGAGATCCTGAAATATCACGGTCATACTATGATATGTTCTGTGGAAGATATTGAGAAACTTAAAGCGAATTTTATAGAAATTTACAATAAAGTTCTCACCGGTAGGGAGCAGAGCTACAAAATTGATGAATTCTATAGCAGAGAGCATCAAACAAAAGAATTTATGGATTTCATACAGAAGAGAATCAATTAATATGATATATAAGTTTACTGTCAGACAAAATATAATTTACACCTTATCAAAAATAAGTAATTTGTTCCGAATATTCCACAGAATTCCTCATAGAAAAGAGGGGATCAGTGTGATGATGCGAGTTAAGAACGAAGAGGATTGGATCGGTTTGTCTCTTCAATCCTTGAAATCCTTTGCCGATGAGGTGATTATTGTTGATAACGGTTCAACTGACAATACGATTCGGGAAGTAGAAAAAGTAATACCAATTCTTCCATTCAAAGTGATAATTGAACAAAATCCATCTTATGATATTTGTGAGATTGGCAACCGGGCTTTAGCGCTCACATCTTATAGATGGATTGTTCGGTGGGATGGTGATTTTATCGCATATACTTCTGGCGAACGCAATATTATTGGACTACGAAAATATTTGTTATCTTTGAACCAACATAATTTTTATCACATTTATCCGGTTCTTATTAATTTTTCTTATGATCTATTTCATATTAGAAAAGCTCGTGATCTCCATTCCGAGGGCTATATTCATACATTTCATCCATCTCTTAGGTACGTCAAAAGAGGAGTGTTTGAAGTATTAAAGGTCCCTCTTTTTTATCGTCTAATAAAAATATATGATATATACTTTATTCATACAGGAAATACAAAATCAATTGAAAAACTACTTTACAGACATTACTTGCTTTCATGGATCAGATTAAAAAAGAGAAGAAAAGCATGCAGTATAATAGATTTTATTCATGCAGAAGCAAAAAAAACATGGGGCACGGAAAATCTAAAGAAAATCATACAGGAGATCTTTCTCGAACAACGACCATATTTACAAAAATATCAAGTAGAAAAATACGGTGATTATCCACAATTGGTTAAGCCGGCATTGCAAAATCAGAAATACAGAATTGTTTACAGGGATGGGAAACCGTTCATGAGAAACGATATGCTTATCTTTAATGAAGATAGTATTAATAAAAACGGTATTTTATATCGATGAAAGAAATATTTGATAAACCAAAGATAAAAATTTTGCATATCCAGTTATTGCCTTTATTATCGGGAGTGCAGAATGTGATGATAGATATAATGGAAAATGCAAGTCCCGACCAATTTGAATTTTCAGTTATTTCAGCACCTCATGGACCATTAATTATGAAACTTAAGAATATGGATCTAAAGCATTATCCATTACCTGGTTTGATTCGAGAGATAAATTTGTATGATATCATTATTTTTTTTAAAATTTATAAGGTCTGCCGTAGTGGTGGATTTGATATTGTGCATACACACTCTTCCAAAACAGGTTTCCTTGGTAGAATCGCTGCAAGAATAGCCGGTATTCCTGTTGTTATCCATACTATTCATGGTTTCCCTTTCAATCCTTTCCAAAGTAAGGTAAAGCAAAATCTCTATAAAACGTTGGAAAGAATCGCCGGTTACTTTTGCGATATGACAGTTTCGGTAAATCGCTCGGAACGAGAACTCGCTATTAAAGATCATATAATTCCTTCAGAAAAAATCATGACCATATATAATGGGATCGATATAGTTAATTCAAGAACCTGTATTCATAGAGAGGAGCTGGGGTTTGATAAGAAGGATATAATTATTGGTTCGATTTGCAGATTTTCCGAACAAAAAAATATAATCAATATGATAAAAACTGCCATCGAAATCGTCGAAAAAAATAATAAAATTAAATTTGTATTTCTTGGAGATGGTGAATTATGGAGTGAAGCTGAAAAATTAGTTCAAGAGAAGAATCTAACTTCTAAAATATTGCTTCCAGGATGGACAACAAACGTTAGAAATTGGCTATTATTATTTGATATTTATGTTTTGTACTCTCGATGGGAAGGATTATCTCTTTCTATTCTCGAAGCAATGTCGGTTGGCTTGCCGATAATTGCATCAGACATAAAAGGAAATAATGAACTTGTGCAAAATGGTTATAACGGCTTTTTAATAAAAATCGACGACAAAACTTTACTTGCTCAAAAGATTTTAAGTTTATCTACACATTATAAGATAAGAAATGAAATGGGTAAAAAAAGTCTTGTACTTGTGAAAAATATTTTTTCCTTAAAATTATTTTTAGATAGCTATAATAATTTATATAATAATTTATATAGAGTAAAATCATGATTTATTTCGGAGTATTTCTGCTTTCATTCTTAGTAACCTATTTTATGGTACCTATAAATTGTAAGCTTTCCAAAAAATTTGGTATAATTGATTACCCAAGAGGGAGACGTATTCATAAAGTTCCGACCCCAAAGAGCGGCGGCATTTCACTTTTTATTGGATTAATTGTTAGCCAATTTGTTTTAGTTTTACTTGGAGTTCAGGAGTTCAATAATCTTTTCATAGGTTTGATTTGTGGTGGATTTCTCATGCTTGTTTTAGGTTTATTGGACGATATTTATAATTTACGTCCTTGGGAAAAATTAGTTGCAGAAGTTATTATTGCTTTATTTATGATTCTCCTCGGATTCAAAATTAGATTGATCACTAATCCTTTTGGTCCATCAGTAAATGTCGGAGTTTTATCTATTCCTCTCACAATAATTTGGTTTCTGCTTATAATTAATTCAATAAATTTAATTGACGGACTTGATGGATTAGCAGCTGGTATTGCGGCAATCGTGACGCTAACATTAAGTATAGCTAGCATAGTATGTTGTAACATCTTTATTGCTTATTTTGCTTTTTCTATCTTTGGGAACTGCCTGGCTTTTCTGAAATACAATTTCCACCCTGCAAAAATATTTTTGGGAGATACTGGCAGTCTTTTTTTGGGATTTAATATCGCAGCAATATCTGTAGCAGGTAATATACAGTTCAAAGGCACGACTGCAATGACAATGTTAATTCCGATAATTGTATTATTCATCCCATTATTTGATACGATTTTGGCAATTATTCGGAGATTGAAGTCTTCTAATAGTCTCTTCGAAGCAGACAAAAATCATCTTCATCACAAAATGCTGGATATAGGTTTACCCTATAAGACAGTGGTCTTAATAGGATATTTTTTGACTTTTTTATTTGGTATTATTTCTATGGGGTTTTTATTGGTTGATAAAAAGATTCTTTTCAGTCTTTGTGTTATTTTAGGCGCAATAATATTAATAATATTATTTAATATTATTAAAAGAGATTTTTTTAAATTACATAAAAATATAAAAATATTATGAATTAAAATAAGTTAATTTCATATAAAAAAATATTGTTATTATGCAGGAATTACCTAATGACAGAAACAAAAAGAGGATTTGTAATGAAAAAGGGATTTTTAGTCTTATTACTTGTTTTTTATTCGATTTATCTTTATGGTTATCAGGCAGAAGATATATACCTAACAGGTTGGAAAACCTATACCAACACCACTCATATTCACCAGATACTTTGCAAGGGAGACTCTGTCATAGCTGCAACATGGGGTGGGGTCAATATCTTCGATAAGACAAACTCAACTTTTTCAACATTGGTAAAAAGCGATGGTTTAGGTAAAAATGATGTGCGGTCGATCCATTATATCAACGATGTTAATGAATATTGGTTCGGTACATCTGTTGAAGGCATTTCACGTTATCAAGATGGCAAATTTCTTAAACCATATCAAGAGAATCAGGGAGTTGACTGTGATTATATTAATGATATAGATGATAATGACGATTTTATTTTTATATGTACAGATCAGGGGCTTACCATGTTCGAAAATTTGGAGGAAAGAATACAATTTATTAAAACTTTTAATGCTCCAAGATGGCTGTTCAACAATTATGTGAACACAATCAATTTTGATGATTCAAATAGGATTTGGGTAGGCACGAACGAAGGAATTGACTATGCCGTTATAGACTATGACTCGATGCTGGTTGTAGATGGTTGGTGGAAACATATCAATAATACTACTCCAGGCTATCCTTTCGGGAATACTAGTATTACGGACATTGATTTTTACAATGGAAGAATTTATTTTGGAACCGAAGAGGGATTTGGAATTGTTGATAACATTTATTCCGATTCCTTAGAATTTACAAAATATACAAATTATCTACCATCCCAAAAAGTATCTTCCATCAAAGCAGCGAACGATTCTATAGTATGGATCGGCTCAGGTATGTGGGATGAGACGAATCAAACCTATGATTACGCTAATGGTATAGCAAGATACAATATTTTGGATCCCGGAGAATCTCAAATTTGGAATGAACAAGACTCGATATGCGATATGATATCCGACATTGATATCGATGATTCCGGCACTATATGGGTTAGTAGTTGGGGTGAAGATTTGTATTGTTTTAAAGATGAGATGTGGTATCACTATAAAAGGAATTGTATTAATTCAAATATAGTTGCTGAAATGATGTTAGATGATGATAATAATCTTTGGTGTGGCTTTAGTAGAATCAATCTTTCTCCGGCAAGTAAGAAAGGTGTATCTAAATTCGATGGAACAATCTGGACAAATTACGATATAAGTAATTCAGGATTAGGAAATAATACTGTCTATTCTTTATGCCAGGACAATAATGGAAATATGTGGTTTGGTCATTGGGGGGGGAGTAACAATATTTCAGTTCTAAATCCATCAAACAATGACTGGAAAATATTTAAAAATATCAATGAAGATTGGTTGTTGTGTCCGGCAATTTCGTTTCTGCTTTGTGATGAGGACAATAATATATGGATAGGCAACTATGCTGCTGGACCGGGAGGTGTAACAATCTTAAAACCTGACAGCAGCTATGTTTATTTTGCACCGAATATGTTATATGAAAATGAGCATGCAGATATGCTAACTATGAAGAAAGTAGATGGTAAGATATGGTTCGGTTGTTACTACACAGGCATTCAATATTGGGATGGTCCGGGTTTCCCACAAAATGATAGTACACAATATTGGGATAGCTTCTCTGGTGCCGACGGTCTAAGTTGTTATAATTTCGAAGTGCAGGGTTCAGGTGACTATGTGGACTATTTTTTTGCAGCATGTGTTGATGGATTATATATGTATGATTTTTATTGGCAGCAATGGTTCCGCTACACGAACGGGCTAGTTGAAGATGTTAAAATGTACCGTTGGAATGGCATCGAATGGGAAAATTACGATTATTACTGGTATGACGAAGAGGGCAATCCCGAATCGCGTATGGGTTCTGGAAAATCAAGTCAGGTTAATCAGGTGTATGTCGATCAACACGGTCGCAAGTGGATCGCTACTAATGGCGGCGGTATCTCCATGCTCGATGAAGATAACTACTACTTCAAAAATTTTACTACTGAAAATTCATCCCTTCCAAGTGATGTGGTGCTCTCTTTTGCTCATAATATTTATACAGGCGAGCTTTTTGTGGGAACTGCTGAAGGAATGTGCACATTCAATATCGGAGCTCAGATTAATAACGGGCAGGGGACAGGCAGTATTGATGATGTGGTGATTTACCCAGATCCATTCAAGCCTGCTGAACATTCTTGTATCTATTTTGAGTCCAGACCTTATGCAAAACTTCCTACCGGTGAAAATATGCTGTATATCTACAATCTCGCTGGCGAATTGGTTGCAGAACTCGAAGAGTCAGATCATTTCAGATTTATCTGGGATGGTAAAAATAGTGGAAAGGATGTTGCGAGCGGTATATATTTCTTTGTTCTTTCTTCTAAATCTGATAAGACTTATCTGAACGGAAAATTTGCAATAATCCGCTAACGTGCACTCGGAGTAAAAGTGGCATTCCAGTTGCATGATAATATACAATTTGTTCCGGGTGTCGGACCAAAAAGGGCAAAACTTCTTAATAAACTAGGTGTCAAAACCGTTAAAGATCTGCTCTTTTATTTTCCAAGAGATTACCTCAGTAAAATATCTGACAAGCGTATTGCAGATCTGAAGATCAATGATATGGCAAGTGTAAAGGGGCGTATAACCGGGTTTGACACAAAAGGGAGCAGATTTCAAAAGCAGCAGTTCCGAGTATTTATTTCTGATGGAACAGGTTATATTACTTTAATGTGGTTCAGACCAACTTCGTGGCTCATCAAACAGTTTGAAATTGGTAAAGAAATTATCATACTTGGGAAAATTCAGTACTACTATAACAAATTATGCGTGATCCACCCTGATTTTGAGATTGTGCAGGATAAAGAAAAGAAAAGTTTTTGGGTCGAGCAGGATATTCTCCCTCTATATCCACTCACGGAAGGAATATCAAATAAAATTTTACGAAAAATTGTTGGGAACGTCTTATCTCAGAAACTACTCCTAGACGAAACCTTGCCGGAATATATTAGACAGACTCAACAGCTTTTACCCTTGAACGAAGCTCTTCATAAGATTCATATTCCAGATTCTGATGAAGATATCTCAGCTTCGCGTAAAAGATTTGTATTTGAGGAATTATTTTTTCTGGAGCTGATGCTTGCACGCAAGAAAGTAAACTGGCATAAGGCATCTGGTTATTCTATGGAATTGAAAAAAACTTATACTACAAAGCTGAAAAAGTTACTCCCTTTTACTCTTACAAATGCCCAGAAGCGTGTGCTCAATGAGATCGTGGAAGACATGAGATCACCTCATCAGATGAATAGACTCTTGCAGGGGGATGTGGGTTCCGGAAAGACAATAATTTCGATTTTTGCGATGCTGCTGGCTATTGAGAACGGTTTTCAAGCAGCGATCATGGCACCTACAGAAATACTCGCGACGCAGCATTATTTTTCATTGAAGGAATTTCTCGAAAATTTCGGTTTGCGCGTTGAACTTTTACTAGGAGGAGTGTATGCAGGAAAAGAAGACATCAAGGCAGCAATAGAAAGCGGTGAAGTGGATATTGTCATTGGAACACATTCTCTTATTCAGAAAGATGTAAATTTTCACAAACTCGGGATGATCGTGATAGATGAACAGCACCGCTTCGGAGTTATGCAGCGTCTTTCATTTACCCAGAAGGGACAAACACCTGATAAGCTTATCATGAGTGCAACACCCATTCCGCGCTCACTTGCACTTACTGTGTACGGCGATCTCGATGTGAGCGTGATCGATGAACTGCCGCCATTTAAAAAAGAGATCTATACAAATTGGATTTCTTCAGATAAAAAGTCACAAGTTTATAATTTTATCACAAAACAGCTCGATATGGGACGTCAGGTATATATCGTATGTCCACTTGTTGAGGAATCCGAGAAACCGATCCGCCAGCTGGCGGATGCAACGAATACTTACAAAGAATTGCAAAGCACAGTGTTTAAAAAGTACAATGTCGGACTTCTTCATGGCAGAATGCACAACCAGGAAAAAGACGATATCATGCATGCTTTTAAAGAGCACAAAATAGACGTACTTGTCTCAACCACAGTTATAGAAGTCGGCATCGATGTGTCGAATGCCACCATTATGATGATCGAACATGCTGAGCGCTTCGGACTGTCACAACTTCATCAGCTCAGAGGGCGTGTTGGCAGGGGAGCTCATAAATCCTATTGTGTGCTTGTCGCATACGAACCCGTCAGCGAAGACGCATTGATACGGCTTAACACAATGAAAGAGACCAATGATGGATTCCGAATTTCAGAAGTTGATCTCGAGTTGCGAGGACCCGGTGAATTTTTCGGAACAAAGCAGTCTGGGTTACCTGCGTTTCGTATAGCGAATATTGTTCGTGACAGACCTGTCCTTGAGGATGCAAGGAAATTGTCTTTCGAGATTATCCAAAATGATTACAATCTTGATGATGAGAGAAATAGGGAATTAAAGGAAAAGTATAAAAAGTATTATTTGAAAAGAGAGAAGTTGTTTAGTTATTAAGGAATTAGTTGATTAACCGCTTCAGTCCTTGACGAATGTATATGTCCTATTCTTTCTCCGATGCCTCCAGGATCGTTGTAACAAAATTCTCTTTATCAAATATTCTTTGAGCAACCCGTTGAATGTCTTCGGGAGTAATTTTCTCAATTTGTGCGATCACTCGATCGATAGGGTATATATCTCTATTGTAAATGTACTGCTTTGCAAGCCGGTTCATGCGCGCAGAGGTGCTCTCAAGCCCGATCAAAATGCTTGATTTGAGTAATGCTTTTGTACGTTCGAGCTCGAATTCTTTAACAGGTTTCTCCAAAAATAACTGTATTTCTTTACCGATCAATTCAATGCTTTTCTTGCTGTATTTGGGTTTGGTTGCAGCATAAACAGCTATGCAACCAGTGTCATGGAAAAAGTCTGTAAATGAACCAATATCATAAGAAATTCCATGTTTCTCCCGAATATTTTGGAAAAGTCGCGAACTCATCCCGCCGGAAAGAATTGTATTAAGTGTGAGAAGTATGTATCGATCCTTATCTGTATATGGGAAAGTGCGAGTGCCGATGCATGCATGTGTCTGATAATTTGCATTTTTTTTGTATATATGCTTATATTTTTTAACTGGAGTCGGAGATTTTATAATTCGCTCAGAGGATGCATGGATTGATCTGTCAAAATGAAAATATTTCTCCGTAAAACGCACGAGTTTTTGATGATCAATATAACCTGATACGGAGATAATAAATCGCTCTGGATTATAGTGCTCGGACATAAAGGAGGTGCATGTAGATTTTTCAAAACGAGTAACTTCCTCTTTATATCCTACGATCGGGTATCCAAGTGAGTTATCTGGAAACAGGTTCCCATAAAAATAATCAAAGATTAAATCACCCGGAGTATCATGAATGTCATTGATCTCATCTATCACGACTTCCTTTTCTTTTTGCAATTCATCATCAGGAAAAGTGGAGTGGAGAAGCAAGTCTGAAATAAGATCAACACTTTGTTCAAGATATTCTTCGAGGCATCGTGCATAAATACAGGTATATTCTTTACTTGTAAATGCATTGATGGATCCACCGAGAGATTCCAGGTAATTAGCGATCTCGATCTTTGAGCGGGTTTTGGTGCCTTTAAACAACATATGCTCAAGAAAATGAGCAATACCGCGATTATGCACAGTTTCATCTCGCGAGCCAGCATTGATCCATACACCGATAGAAATTGATTGCACATGTTCAACATGTTCTGAAAGGACAGTAATCCCATTATCCAAAATAGTTTTTTTATAACTCATCTTATTGTTTTTCTTTAAATTTTGCTGCCATTTTATCACTTATGGATCTGGGTACATATTCCTTGATCGATCCGCCTGTGCTGATTATCTGTTTCACCAAGCTTGAACTGAGATAGAGGTATTTACTCTGAGGGATAAGAAAAATTGTCTCAATTTCTTCGGAAAGTGTTCTGTTTGCAAGAGCAATTTGCAGTTCATATTCAAAATCCGATACTGCGCGAAGCCCCCGGATCATTACTGAACTGTCCTTCTCCAGTACATAATTGACTGCGAGACCTGAAAAAGATTCTACTTGCACATTAGGAATATGTTTTGTTCCTTCTTTAACGAGCTCGACCCGCTCGTCCAAAGTAAACAGGCAATCCTTATAAGTTTCTTCTGCAACGCCAATTATAACCTTGTTAAATATCGTGGCAGCACGCTCTATGATATCAATATGCCCGTTCGTGATCGGGTCAAAGGTGCCGGGATAAATTGCTATTTCTTTCATGATATTCCTTATTTTTTCATGATCGTTTCGATGTCTGATATCTCTTTTGGTATATCTTTTGAGAGGGTTTCATGCCCTTCTTTCGTGACAAGAATGTCATCCTCAATACGGACCCCAATTTTTTCTTTGGGTATATAAATTCCTGGTTCGACAGTGATGACGTTTCCCGGTTCGAGTTTTTTTGCTCGATCAAAAAGGTCATGAGCATGCAGTCCCAAATGATGACTTACTGAGTGCATATAATATTTTTTAAACTCTTCATCCTTTTTGATCAGGTTTAATTTTTTTAGAGCTTTCTTCATCATTTTTATAGTCTCTTCCTGTAATTTGTAAAGTGTAAGACCGGGTTTGACTTTATTTATAATAGTCTTATTAATTTCGAGGACAGCATTATATACTTCCTTTTGCCGTTTTGTAAATTTACCATTTGCAGGAAACGTTCGTGAGATATCAGCACAGTATTCATTCCATTTGGCTCCCACATCAGCAAGGATGAGATCTTTAGAGCCGACTTTTCCGACATTCTTTTCGTAATGAAGAATCGTTGCATTCTCACCGCTTGCAATAATAGGGAAGAATGCCATTTGCTTTGCATTATTTCGAATACATTCATAGCGGAAGTGTGCTTCAAGTTCATATTCCATCATGCCGGGTTTTGTATTGGTAATGAGATTGTGTATCGCATCTTTCGTTATAGCGATTGCTTTCTTTATATTTTCGATCTCATCACCTTTTTTTTGCGAGCGGAGTATAGTCATAAACGTTTCTGGGTGAAGAATTTTGAGTGCCGGATAATGGGTTACGATCTCTTTGAGCTGGAATAATGAATCCGTCAAATTAGCTTCGATCTTATTTGCGACATGGTCATAGAAGCAGACTTCGCTTGAAAGAGCGTAAGTGTGAAGGACTACTGGGAACTCATCTATAAAAAAAGCATGTTCAATTCCAGAAATTTCCTTTGCATCTTCTTGTGATATTTTTTTTCCAATCCAAACTTCCATTTTAGGAATGTTTCTTTCTATGAAAAGAATACTGAGATTCGTCTTTCCGTTTTTATAAAGCAAAATTTGAGCGTTTGGAATTTTCAATCCTGTCAGATAAAAGAAATTTGCATTTTGCTCAAAATCAACAGGCAGGCTACCCGAGTCTGAAACTGTTGCCGAGAATATAGCGAGACTATTATCAGGCAAGAGTTTAAACAGTTGTTTTCTATTTGACGTGAAGAATTGTTTATCCATGTATCCTTCCTGAATATTTTTTCACATAACTTGGTTTCTGCACAGAGATTGGCAATATTTTTATTATGAATTGTTTAGGATCATTGATTTTCTGATCTAAACAGATTGCTAACTTGTGAAATATTAACATCTCCTCAAATACTTTATATGACAGAACCGTAAAAGCTTTTTCTTATAATTTTCAAAACATTATCCATATCCTGAGGAAGGGGACTGGTTACAAAAATCGTTTTATGAGTGATCGGGTGAACAAACTCGAGCTGGTGAGCATGAAGTGCCTGCCTTCTCAATGTGTTCGTGAACAAATGTCTTACGATTTTTTTGGCTCTTTCCGGCACAAGATTGATCATTTGCTTTTTTGAAGAATACAGTGTGTCACCCATTATAGGATGTATAAGATGGGAAAAATGGACCCTGATCTGGTGAGTTCTTCCTGTCTCCAACATGATCTTTGTTATATCAAGACCGGGATATGTTTCGATTACTTCATAATGAGTGACTGCGAGTTTTCCTTCTTCGAGGACTGCCATTTTTCTGCTATTCAAAGGATTTCGTCCATACAATGTGCTGATCGTTCCTTCAGGGGAGGTAAGATTTCCCATCGTGAATGCAATATAAATTTTTTGGATCTCGTGGCTCGCAAAGAGCTCCTTCAATTTTACGTGAACGAGATCGTTCTTTGCGACGATTATCAAGCCGGAAGTGTCCTTATCAAGACGATGCACGATGCCCGGTCGTAAAGGATCATCCGGAGATGAAAGGTGCTTCATATGATACATAATCGCATTCACAAGTGTTCCGTGGTAATGCCCGGGTGCAGGATGAACGACCATACCCGCCGGCTTATCTATGATCGCAAGATGCTCGTCTTCATATACAAAGGAAAGCTCAATATTTTCCGGTAAAATGTCCTTTTTTGTAGGTGGGGGAATTTTAACGTGTATCAACTGATCTTTGTGAACTTGCTCGCTTTTCTTCACAACTTTCCCATCAAGAGTAACAAAACCTTTCTTTAATAAACGATCAATAAAGGATCGTGAGTAGAGTTCATTAATGTTCAGGTTCGCTAAGTATTTATCAATCCTGATGACGTCATTTGTACGTACTGCAAAGGTCAATTCTCTGTCAAATCTATCCTTCTGATCTTGATTTTCCATCTTCAGTACTGGGAGACTCATATAATTTTTTTAGATCAATACCAGTTATGACAAAGACCATTCCTGTCACAATTCCCTCTTTGTTGTGTATAATACCCACATGAAAAGTAACATGCTTTTTAATTTTTGTAATGTAAATTTTTCGCTCAGCTATGAGCATTTTCTGAGAAACAGCTTCCTGGAAAAACTTAAGGACTTCACCTTCATAGTGAAAATCAAGAAGTGGGGGATCATTTTCAACAGAAGACAAGCCAAGAAGTTTTTGTGCATATTTGTCTATCATCACGACCTCATCTTTTTCATTTGTAATGATAATGCCGTCATCTGTGTCTTCGAGTATGACATTAAGACGGTGCGCATACTCCTGGATTTTGCTTTTTTTCTCTTTATCAAACTGTTTCAGATTCGCTATCATCGTGTTTGTTGAGCTGATAAGGGTAGCAACAGGTCCGTGGCTGTATTCTTCCGGAATTGAGATATCGAACTTACCTCTTTTAAGCTCCTCAAAAACTGATTCAATAGGTTTGAGAGAATCCTGTAGTATCATAGGAACGTAGAACAGAAGTACAATACCGAGGATCAATTCTAAAAACAGGAAGATGTACTGGACTGTCATTATTCGATCTTTGATCACCTCATGAACGAGGGAATTATTTAATTTGTAGAGGATAAAACCTACATTGAGGATAATAAAAATCATAAGAATAATAACTATAATACGAAGTTTGCTCTGAAATGTTAAATGCATGAAAACTCCAAAAAATTATTCTTTCATCTTTTGCTTTTCAGCAATTTTGATCAAGGCATCAACATCATTATTTTTGCCGATGATAATTATTCTATCTGATTTTTGAAGCACATCATCAGCCGAGGGGAGCACATTTGTATCTTCGAGCAGGATGTTATTTCCAAGTTCATCGACCGTTGGTTTTGTGCTTTTTATTGCAATGATGCTGATATTGTATTTATTTCTTACATCGAGGTCTTTCAAACTTTTTCCTATAAAGAAGGCAGGGACAGCGATCTCGACGACACTGTGTTCTTTGGAAATTTCAGTATAGGTAAAAATATGTTGGGAGATCAAAAGGTTTGCGATTTCACGTCCTACATATTGTTCAGGGAAGATCGTACGTTGAACTCCCATGATAGAGAGTATTCGTGCATGGAGTTCACTATCCACCTTTGCCATGATCTTTCCTACGCCGATCTTTCTGAGAATAGCTGCGGTCAGAATACTCACTTCAATATTTTCTCCGATTGCGATGACCACCGCATCGACATTACCGATATCGATCGCGCGGAGTGCCTGTTCGTCTGTAGAATCCAGGCAAACAGAGTTAGTTACAAAGCCACGGGCTTCTTCGACCTTTTTTTCGTCATTGTCTATTGCAATAACTTCAGCACCTTTTTTCACAAGAGTTTCTGCGACGGTAACGCCAAATCTTCCTAAACCGATTATAGCAAATTGAGCCATTGTTCCTCCGAAAATTTATCCTTAACCGATAGCTATATTTTCATCAGGATAATGATAATGAACACTTATTTTTTTCTCACTCAATGCGAACGCTATGGTCAAAGGACCAACACGTCCCAAATACATTAAAGCAATAATTGCAAGTTTACCAATGGATGTCAAGTGTGGAGTGATGCCCATTGAGAGTCCGACGGTACCAAATGCGGAAAAAGCTTCAAATATGATTTGCTCAAACTTGAATCCCCGACTTGCTTCAGAAACACATAGAACGAGAATGAGGGTTACTAAGATCGTGACTGAAATGGTAATGAGAGACATCACTTTTCTAGTATTTTCTGAAGAGACCGAGCGATGGAACACTTCCACATCTTCTCTGTGACGAATGATCGACCATACCGAGAGAACAAGAATCGCAAAGCTCGTGGTTTTTATACCACCGCCTGTAGAACCCGGTGAAGCACCAATAAACATAAATACGATCATTAAGATTACTGAAGCAAAGCTCATTTTTGAAATGTCGAGAGTGTTAAATCCTGCGGTTCGGGTCGTGACCGATTGGAATGTTGATGCGAGGATGCTATTTTTCATCGGAAGCTGATTCAATTGATTATTGTACTCAAATGTAAAAATTAAAATGCTTCCGATAACTATCAAGACGATCGTGGTGACTATTACAACTTTCGAGTGTAATGATAAAAAACGGATGTGTCTTCGTTTGGCCACATTGTTATATACATCAAGCAGGACTGTGAAGCCGATTCCTCCAATGATTATCAAGGACATGATAACAAGATTGACCGTCCAACTTCCCTGAAATCGCATAAAACTGTCCGGATATAGGCAGAATCCTGCATTACAAAATGCAGAAACAGAATGGAACATGCAATGCCCGAGTAGATTAAAGTTTGAAAGTTGAGCAAAATGAGCAAGTGGGCGGAATTTCAGGAAAAGTACCATCGCTCCGATCAATTCAAAAATAAAAGTTGTAACTATGATCGCACGAAGCAGCTTAATCATGCTGTCTTTTGAAGCTTCTCCGAGCAATCCCTGCAATAGTGACTGCCCCTTTAGACTTATTTGTTTACCAAAAAGCATGATGAGAGCTGTCGAAAAAGTCATTATGCCGAGTCCGCCAATCTGCATTAATATGAGTATTATTGCGTGTCCGAAAGGCGAGAAATCAATGCCTGTATTGAGAACTATCAAACCGGTTACGCAGGTTGCTGAAGTTGCTGTAAATCCCGCATTGATCAGTCCAATGCTTTCTCCATTTGACGAAGCAAGCGGAAGACTCAGAAAAGTTGTACCCAGCAGAATTATCAGTCCAAAACTCAGTAAAATTACTTTTGAAGGATGGTTTCTAAAGCGGGAAAACAGGTTCACAGCAGGTTTTGTAGATGCAAGTATATCGATAAAAATAATAATCTGACGCAAGACAATATATACTTGGAAAACAATAAGATCGTTATAAAAAATGAATGATATTACAACCGCACACAGATCGAAAAAAATCTTTTTTATGTAGGTAAAACTACCTCGATTGTAATAGATTTTTAGAATATTCAAACATGCAAAATAGAAAAGAAATATTTTTGTGATTTCGTTGAAAAGTGATATATAGTTGGTATAAAATTGCTGATAGACTACAAAGAAGCCAATAGCAATTGCAACGGGGAACATCAGCAGTTCAAAGAATCGCCAATATTCTTTCCTGAAATCTAATCGTTTAAACATAATTTTTCAGAAAGCCTAGAGCTATGAAAAGAACAATATCTTTTCTGATCCGAAATGAATAAATGTTAATAAAAACAGAAATGATACTGTGCGCTTATGTTGCTGTACCTCTTTTTATTCGCTGGTTGTATTTTCAACCTTAGTCTTTGATGTCGGTTTATTCCCTCGTTTGACCTTTGTACTTTTACTTCGGAGTTTTCTCAGATAGAAAAGTTTGGAACGGCGGACACGTCCGTAACGTACAACTTCGATTTTTTGGATCAATGGTGAGAAAAGAGGGAAAATACGCTCTACTGCAACACCATGACTGATTTTTCGAACGGTAAATGTTTTATTAACCCCAGAACCTTTTTTCTGGATCACTATACCTTGAAATAATTGAATACGAGGTTTTTCAAACTCTCGAATCGTGTAGTATACTTTTATGGTATCACCAGTATTAAAATCCGGCAATTCCACGTTCATCTGCTCTTGACCAACTCTATATAAAATATCCATAAAACCTCATTATTACTTATTAAGTTATTGATCCTGGTATTATTTGAATTAGTGTCTTTATTCGTAATCACTTATTAACCTGTCAAGTGTTATAGCAATAGCACTACGCACAGAAAGATGATTATAATGACCGGTTCCTTCTATTCTTAAAATATGAAAATTACTTGTGTTGATCAACTCTTCAGACATGCCGTATCCTGTTCCGAAAATAATGAGTTTCGGAAATGATCTGTTTATTATTTTTCTCATTTCTTTATAGGAAACACTTCCTGGCACTAACCTGGCAGAAGTAGTAATAATAATGGGATCCTGAGAGTACCTGTCCTTGATCCATTTCTTCGCACTATCAATATCCGGCACAAATTCGATGAGTTTAAAAGCATCGAAACGATTTATGTTGTATTGTTTGCCGGGACCTGTTCTCCAGAAATCTTTTAACCGATTAAAAATATCTCTTTGTGCATTCTCAGGATTTATTATAAAATAGTTTCTGATACCATACGTTTTGCAGGTTCTGGCTATATCATGTATATCAAGATTGGTGAGAGAAGTCGTAACGATCTCTTTATTTTTATTATAAACCGGGTGATGAACAAGTCCAACAAATAGATTATCATACATCGGAAGCTCCTTTCACCTTTTCTGTAATTTTTTTCGCTTACTTTTTTGCCATTCTTCAATCAGTTTATGATTACCGGAAAGTAAAACTTCGGGGACTTTATAACCTCGATATTCGCGCGGTCGAGTATAATAAGGTCCATCAAGTGTGTTGTCCTGAAATGAGTCACTGTATGCAGATTCCATATTTGAAAGCACACCTTCCTGTAAACGAGCAAGGGAATCAATAATTATCATGGCTGGGAGTTCTCCGCCGGAAAGCACATAATTTCCGATCGATATTTCCCTGGTTACCAAATGTTCACGAACGCGGTAGTCAACATCTTTGTAATGCCCGCATAAAATTGCAAGATATTTTTTATGGCTCAGTTCTTCAGCGATTTGTTGCGTGTATGATTCACCCTGTGGAGTTAAATAAATAAGTGGGAATTCATCACTGCCAAGTAGATATTTCCTTTTCTCTTTCAGGAAATCAACTGCTTCAAAAAGCGGCTCGGGTTTAATAACCATACCCGGAGCCCCTCCAAAGGGGTAATCATCAACCTGCTTGTGTTTGTCCTTGGTAAATTCGCGAAAATCAATAAATTCGATCGAAAGTTTTTTTCTTTCAATCGCTCTTTTTACTATGCTATGTGAAAGAGGACTCTCAAACATCTCAGGGAAAAGTGTCAGAATATCAATATGCATCGAGCAAACCTTCAATCGGTTTTATTATTATTTTTTTGTTCTGATTATCCATTTCTTCTATGAAAAAATCACAGATAGGTATCATAATTTCTTTATCCTTTTTTGGGATGATCAAGATTTGCTGACCTGCTGTGGATAAAATCTCAGATACGACGCCAATAAATTCACCAGCTTTTGTTATTACTTCATAATCTACTAATTGTACTGGATAAAATTCGTCTTCTTCTAAAGGAGGAAGCATATCCTCCGCGATCATAATATGAGCATTGATCATTTGCTGAGCTTCTTCTTTTGAGTTTATATTCATAAATTTGATTAGATATTTTTTGTCTTTAAGTTCAATAGTGTCAATTGTTTCGAAACGTACGGTTTCATCAGGGAAGACGATAAAAAGCTCTGGAATAGTAAGGTAATACTCTGGAAAAGAAGTATCGGGAATAGCAGAAATAATTCCACCATTCCCGATGACTTTCTTAATAACCCCGATGGAAATTAAATCACTAATTTCCATTCATAAATTGTTATTCAAGGATTTCTAATTCTGCTCTTTTACCATGCTTGGTAGAGACAGAATTAAGGATGGTACGCATAGCGTTAGCAGTTCTACCGCCTTTGCCGATTACTTTACCAACTTCGCCATCGCCAACTCTCAATTCATAAAGAGTTACTCTTTCGCCTGATACTTCTTTCACAACAACTTCATCTGGGTTATCAACTAATGCTTTCGCAATGAATTCCACTAACTCTTTCATTGGTCGCCTCCTGCGGTGATCTTATTTTGCTGAGTCTTCAGCTTTCATATCTATTTCATCATTGGCTACGTCAGATTGTTCTGATACAACCTCAGATATTGCTTTGCCATATTTGTTTTCGTGAAACTTTTTTAAAATGCCTTCTTTTTTTAAGAGACTTTTTACTGTATCAGAAGGAATTGCACCTTGTTCAAGCCAATACAAAGCTCGTTCATGATCAATTTTGTACTGATATTCTTCCGGTTTCGGATCATAATATCCAATTTTCTCGATGAATGCACCATCTCTTTTCTTTCGGGAGTCAACAACAACCACTCTGTAGGAAGGTTGATTACGAGCACCCATTCTTCTAAGTCTGATCTTTACTGACAAGAAAACCTCCATCGTTTATTGAGTAAATAACTTTATATTAGAAAATTACAGTCAAGTTTTTTAACGAACACTGTAAGTTCTATTTTTTAATTATTTTAGAAAACTTGTATAAATTCAGAATTTTCCAAAAAGTATGCCAAACCAGAAAGGGTGTTTTAATGCAGTCAATAAAAATCGAACCAATCGGAATAATTCATAGTCCATTTAAAAATATTGAAGATATTCCCGGACAGGGATATCATAGAGAAAATATCGAAGCAGTCATTGAAATTGATGAAAAATACAAGCCGGCCATGAAGGATATTGAGGGATTCTCACACCTTGTAGTTCTCTTCTATTTTCATAAAAGCACAGAAACACATATGAAGGGACATCCTTCCTGGGAAGATAAAAAGCATGGCGTGTTTGCACTTCGAAGTCCACACCGTCCAAACCATATAGGCATGACTGTTATCAAAGTAAAGCAAGTATGCGATAATGAAATTGTCTTTACAAATGTTGATATGCTGGATGAAACACCTGTGATCGACATCAAACCTTATATGGGAGAGTTTGAAAGAATAAGCAAACCGAAATTTGGCTGGTTGGAGAAGCATAAAAGGTAACGAACCATTACGGAGAATTCCTTCATTATTGATAGAAATTCATTAAGACTGCAACTACGATTACAATAACTCTTTCAACTCCCGGATATCCTCAATCAAAAAATCAGCATCCACGAAATCATCTCTTTTTCCATACCCATACAAACATCCAATAGTAATGCACCCGTTTGCCTTTCCTGATTCCACATCATAAAATCTATCTCCAACTACAACTGCCTTTTTGCTTTTCAAAATTTTTATAAAACCTGAAATGATTGAAATTTTATTCAAACCTTCACTTTCTCCAATACATTGAGAGATATCAAGATACTTATCAAGATTGAAAACACTTTTCACATTACTGAAATAACGCATCGAGCAATTGCTTTCCAACCCGATCCTGTATCCCTGTTGTTTCAAATATACGAGTGTTTCTTCTGTGCCAGGGAAAAGCATTCCCTTGCCGGATTTGAGTGCGATCTCTTCATGGTCCTGAATTCCGGTATGAAGTTCATCAATTAAGTGCTTGTGTTCCTCATCCAACAAATCCAGATAAAACTGAACTGATGGCTGCCCAATCTTGCTTAGAATAAGTTCTGATGAAGGCATCACTTTGCTGATATTATGATTTTTATACATATCTTTCAATGCATTCTGAACCGCAACAACTGCGTAAGTATCGGACTTAAGCAATGTGCCGTCCATATCGAAAATAACTAAATCTATATCTTTAATATTCATTTATTTAGCTCACTAATTTACACAGATTTTCGCAGATAAAAAATACTGAATAGAGTTATAATAAAAATATCCATGTGTATCTGTTTCATCAGCGTTGATCTGTGAACTCTTCTTATTTTATTAATAAATAGAGAATAAAAGCAAAGATCAAAAAAGCCAGAATCTGGGTCAAATAGTCAAACCATTTGAGTTTTTGGGATATATAGTACGTTCGGGTAGGGTGTAATCTGAATCCTTTTATATCCAAAGCAATCGCACGATAACGCACTGTGTGCATTGCCTGTGCAAGAACTGGAAAGATGATCGCGGAATATGCTTTCAATTTTTTAAACAGAAAAATTTTCCTAAGACTTATTTCACGAAAGCGCAGTTGTTCTTTAGTTGATTTTAATTGCTCTTCAAACATTCGCACGAAATAAAAAGTGCTGGCTATCATCAAACAAAGTTCATAAGGGAATCTCCATCCACGCAATGCAAGAATGAAATTATAATAAGGAATATCAAACAAGAGCGATACAATGAGTAATAGAATGAGCAACCGGATACTCACGATAAGAGCGATCCGCATCCCTTCAGAATAAAGTGTGATGAATTTCCAGTGAAAAAGTACAGTGCCATCATGCCGAAAAAGGAGCTGCATAATAAAAAGAAAAATGACCAGAATGAGTAGAAATCGCAATCTTGGCCACAAGAGAGCAAACCGCTTTTTTGTGGGATTCAATACAAAGACTAACAGAATGCACATCCCAAACAAAATTAATAAATGCTCAACATTATGCATGATCAGGGAGAGAGAGGAGATGATGATAGAAATGATAAGATATGTGCGGGTGTTCATTTCATACCTATAATCTGCTTAACGTTTGCATTATTGATCTCAAAAACTTTATCTGCAACGAGCGAAAATGCTTTTGTTCTGTGTGTAGCGATGAGAGCGCCTGTGCCGGCAAGTTTTTGCTGGGCAAGTATGGAAAGTAGTATATTCGTACCGTCATTATCAAGTCCATACAGCGGCTCGTCGAGGATCCAGAATTTATTTTTATTCAAGAGAAGACCAGCGAGCACAGCTCTTTTTTGCTGCCCTGCGCTGAGCTCCCAAAGAGGTTTTTGCTTAATCTCTTCCAATTTCAGTCTCTTCAGAATATATACTCTTTCTTTCTCAAATTCTTCACTGTCCTTTTTTTGAAATTTGTGCTGCCAGATCGCAAGGTCTTCATCGGGTGTTGAACCAAGAAGATTATTCTGGGTTTGTTCCTGAATATAGACCATTTTTGATGTAATATATGATTGATCTATTGATGCGAAATCCTTTTCTTCAAATTGAATATTTCCAGAAAATGAGAGTAGCAATTTATACAGGATTTTACATAAAGTTGATTTCCCACTTCCGTTTTCTCCCGATATGATCGTAACTTCGTTCCTGAAAATCTCAAGATCGATGTTGTCAAAAATAAGCTTGTCCTTATTGTAAAAAAAACTGATAGCGCCTAAAGAAAAAAGCGGTTTCATGAGAAAGTTATGATCCTGTCTGCTATGTCATTGAAAGTATGAGTTGTTGACGAAATAATTATTAATTTATCCTCTCTAAAATACTGAATGCACTTTTTTATATTTTGGATAGATGTGTCAGACAATCCGTCAGCAAGTTCATCAAGTAAAATGATATCAGGGGAAAGCGAAAAAACAGCGGCAACAGCAACAAGCTTTTTCTGCCCGTATGATAGTGTTGCTATTTCTGATTTTACTAAATTTGAGATTCCCAGTAATTCTGAAATATTTTCAATTCTTTTACGGATTTCATTCGCAGGTACTTTCAAATTTTCAGGACCAAATGCAAGCTCCTGCTCGACCTGAGGAAAACTTAACTGCATTTCCGGCTCTTGAAACACAACGCTGATGAGGGGTGAAAGCTCTGGTAATGTCAGGGCACTTATATCAATATCATCGATAAGAATCTGCCCACCAATGATACCCTTTATGGTTTTGGGAATTATTCCGCAGAGCATCGAAAGCAGGCTTGTTTTTCCGCATCCGTTCGATCCTTTTATCAAAATAATTTCATTTTTTTCTGCTACAAAGTTCATATCTTTTATAAGCCATTCATCGGTTTGATTGTATTTAAGAAAGAGATTTTGGATGTTAAGTAGCGCCATACTATTTCTGAGCTAATCCGAAGAATTGGAGACGTTTAAATATCACAAAAGAAAGCAATCCACCCACAATTCCGGAAAGGAAACTCAAGCCCAATGAAATTAAAAGTGGGATGAATGGAAGCTGCCAGATGAGGATAGATACGATGAAAGTTCCTGCAAGATTTGCAGTTATGCACACAATAATATGCGAAAGGGGCTTGGAGAAATCCTTTATAAAAAATGCTGTGATATCAGCAGTAAAACCGGGTAAGGTAAAAGTAATTAATGAAAGGGCTCCGTGTGTGCCGATATACCCAAGTGCGAGCATGACAATTCCCTGAACAAAGCCCACGAGTAAGCCTGTCCATGGCTTTCGTACAAGTGCAATTGCCAGTACGATCCACATCATATACAAGCCACCGAAGAGGGAACCTCCGGTGATCATGAGCAGCCGGGTAAGCATTATGGCAATAGGGGTTATGAGCGGTTTTATTGCCAGTCCCAATGCGCTGAAGATCGCAATGTAAAGCAAATCCTGTGTCGAAAATTTTTTAAGAAATTTCATGTTTTTGCAACTTTTTTAAATGCTCAATGACTTGTATAGAAATTTATTGAGAATAATAATTTTATGGAGTAAATATATAATTCGCTACAGATAGCAGAAGTGCCATGGAATGGTCTATGAAAAAATTAATTATAATATACTACATTACTTAGAAAACTTAATTTTTTTTATTAGAAGTTTTAAATTATCGTTATTTATTTCGCATTGCCATAATATTAATATCTTCCATCCAAGTTTTTCCAATTCGGACTGTACTCGTTTATCTCTTTCGATTGTAGCATTTATCTTATTTTTCCAGAATTCACGATTAGTATCCGGCAGCTTTCCCCTTTTACAATTATGACCATGCCAAAAACATCCGTGAACGAATATTACAGTTTTATATTTAGGTAGGATAATATCAGGTTTACCCGGATAACGTTTGTCGTTTATTCTAAAACGGAAGCCTTTAGAAAATAGATATTTTCTAACTATAATTTCCGGTTTAGTATTTTTGCCGGAGATTTTTGACATGATCTCCGAACGTTTTGATTTGTTAAAAATATCAGGCAATGTTCTTTTTGATGTGTTTTCTAATATTTAATGATTGAATATAACTGAATTTTGGAGGTAATGCGTTACCTATCAATAAAGCTAAAGACGATTTCGGAATATCAAGCGGGAATTTGTAATCCTTTCGAAAAGATTGAAGTAAAGCAGCTTCGCGAGGTGTTAAGGCTCTGTCTTGTTCGGGATGGAGGAATCTACCTTTTGAGGGATTTAAACAACCGCCTGTTATCGTTGATGAGTAATCATCCCAACGCAATCTTCCATAAATATCATTGAAACCAACGTTATTTTTTTTGTGACATTCCAGCCAGTATTTTTCCGGTAAATCTTTCCAACTACCTCCGTCATGAGGTGTTAATTTTATTCTTTCCATTATTCTAGAAGAATGATTTGTAAATGATTTGTGCAAAGGATCTTTCGAGTCTTGAGGTCCTTTCAATCTTCCAATTTTTTGACGTACTGTTGCTTTTTTGATTATTCCTTTATCAATATCAATATCACCCAATAATGATCCAACTAAAATTAATCTTCTTCTGTTTTGTGGGATTCCGTAATCACGAACATTAACGATATGTACTTTAGGATTATAACCTAGTTTGACAAGTTCTTTAAATAGCTTTTTAAAAAGTGAATAGTTAATTAATCCGGGTACATTTTCCATCATAATAGTTAATGGTTTTAGTTCTTTTACAAATCTTAAAAATTCTAAAACCAAGCTGTTCCGACTGTCACGTTTGCTTCTTTTTTTATTAAGTCGTCTTATTGATGAAAATCCCTGACAAGGTGGACAACCGGCTAATAGATGCAATGTTTCACCATTTAGTATTTTTTTTATTTCTGATGCATCAAGATTACGTATATCATCTTGAATCACTTTTGTTTTTTTATGATTCAACTTATAAGCTTTAACGGCATTCGAATCAATTTCAACTGCAACTTTTGTAGTAAAACCGGCTTGATGCATGCCTTCAGTTAAACCGCCGCAACCAGAAAAAAGGTCTATTGAATTTAATTTAATTTTACTCATTTTTTTAATTTCTTGAAATTATTTTTAATTGATTTCTGTAGTTTTTTAGAAAAATTAGGTACTCCGTAGCCGGAGAAATTTTGTGTAATAAAAAGAAATAATGCCGACATAAAAGGTTCTGATAAAGAAATATATTTTTCATAACCAGTTATATCATCAATAATTAATTTCCTATTAACATTTTCTTCATCTCCAAGAGCTACTTCAATAGATGAAATCTCTCTTGGATTAAGAGCATAGTCAAAGCTATCATTGTTCCCAATAACAAGACTTGGAAGAATAGTTAAAAAATCTATTGATTTAGGATTAACCAATGAAGTTAAATTATAGTTATCAATATCATTACGATAATTAATTCTTTTTGTAAAACTGAGGCGATTATCTTTTGACACCTTGTGTAATGGAATAATTGTTAAATACCCAAGGCTGCTCTTCCAAAACGTATCCAAATGACAATCCGAAGCTATTACAAGAAAATATTTGTTCTCCTTTTTTATTATATCTCCTTTTCTAATGATTTTATCGGTCGTTTTATGATACATCCTATAGTGCCAAAGTTCTCTGACTTTGCAAATATTATCAAAATCTTCATTGTTAGTTTTAAGTTCAACATCACCAATTCCTATTGAAGTTAATTCATATTTCAATTTTTCAAGGAAAATATCTATAAAATCTGTTTCGGATATCTCCTTTTTCCCATTATTATTTTCTCCAAATAAGCTGACAAACTGATTAAAAGAAAGTCTCCCTATATTGACAAGAATATTATCAATTGATTGCAAAGTATTACTTTTAAGAGTTTGATTTAGTTTAAAAGAAAATAATTTTAATCTATTTTCTATTTCGTATTTTAAATTATCAACAGAATTTTCATCATCCTTTTTAATTAAAAATAGCCGCTCTTTATAATCTGAAAATTCACTGCTCTTAATTATTTGTGTTACTTCATCTTGTTTATCAGCTTCGGTAAAAATTGCAACTAAACAATATTTTGATTTTAATAATTTCAATAAATTTTTCTTTGAATCTTTTTCTTCCACATTTTCACCCATATTCCAATCAAAAATAATTATATCAGCTGAAAAAATGTTATTCTCAATATAGTCTAAGAAAAATGAATGTTGGGTAAAACCGAACAAATCATAATCTTTTTGTTTTTTTAATGTATTCACCAAACTATATAATGAGATATCGCCCCAATTATTTTTTTCAATTGTCAAAAGGTGTTTGAAATTATTACTATTAATTAAACTTGTGTCATCCATATATTTCGATAACCTTTCGGCTGGAATCTTATCATCTATTATGCAAATTGAATATTTACTCATATCTTATCTTTTTTTTCCGGTGTTCTACTAAAATCCAAAGTAAAATGTGCACCTTTCATATCGGAAAGTCTGTCTTTAGACGGTGTTTCATATATCCTTGCTTTCATTGAATTTAAATAAGTTTTACAAATATATAAACCGAGTCCACTTTTCGGTATTTTAAGGCTGTATCCTGGTTGAAATAAATAAGGACGAATAATATCATCAATATCATCTCCCCAATCGGAAAAGATAACCGTTCTATATTTTTTGTTAAGTTTTATTTTTATTTCTTTCTTCTTATTAGAAGAATTCTCAATCCAATATATACTATTGTCAAATAAATTTCCAAAAACTTGATTTATCATAGAATATCTACCGAAGACTGTAAAATTTTCTTCCGGATTCTCTATTTCATATTTGATGTTTTTGTCTTTTAACCTTCTTTTGAATATCTCGCTGGAATATTTGAGTGACCGCAAAATATTGAATTCCTGTGGAGTTTCGTTTCTAATTGTCCTTAATGGTCCGAGCCTTTTTAACTCTGTTTTCAAAGAATAGGAAGTTTCTTTAAGCTCTTCCATATCCAGTTTGTTAATATTTCCGCTTTTAATGAGATGTAATATGCTATGGTAAAAATTGGTTGTTATCTTATTAATCTCGTGCAAAGAAACGGCAACAGAAATACCGAATCCGGCTTGCTCAACAAATTGATTTTGCACTTCTTCCAACATTTTAATACTCTTCTGAAGTTCTTTAACCGAGCCTTCTAAATTTATTAATCCACCCTTTCTTTCTTCTACCTTTTCCCATAACCCATCAAAAAAAGTATATGGGTCAATATCAAACGGATAATTACTGTTGGCAACATTAGAAATAAACTTTGAGTTTACTTTTGTTACTTCCGTTAATTTCTTCGGGTCAGAAATAATCCCTTTAGTAAATTTGGTATATTCGTCTCTTTTCCCCACATACCGTGGCAATAAAATATTTTCAATAATATTTCTTACCAAAATTGAAAGGTCACTAAAAGCCTGATTTTCTATTAACCCTTCTCTATTTGTTTTATCTGTTAAATCAAAATTTTCAATTTGTTCGATTTCAACATTTCCAATCATATCACGATATGATATTCGAAAACCTTGTTTAATATGCTTTTTTGCTAAACCCAACCAATCAACTTCAGAACCGAGTTTTGCATCATACATTAGGATATTATCACGATAAATTGCTATTCCACCGAATTCATCCAGATAATCAATTAATTCTTGATAATTGGGTATAATATCAATCCATTCTTTTTTTCGATACCATGTATCTATATGTAGAAAAAATGCACCACATTCAGGTGTTCGCTTTTCATCTCCACCTTTCCAATAGTTAGGTCTCTTTTTATCAATTATTCTTAATTCATAATTTTCATCGACCCATTTTTCAGAGGGCAATTTATCATTGGGATGTTTGAATTTTAATTCTGAGTATTCTACAATTCCTTTTTCAGAAACCAACACATCCATTGTAAAATTTGGTTGTGAATCCTCATAAACCAGATGTTTGGGCAATTCATCAATTTGAGGGCATTCTAAAAATGCATTAAAAGATTGATATTTTAATTCCGTCTTAGTTGCTTCTTTTGGCTTAAGTTTGATAGGATTAGGAGAATTCAAGTTTAATATAGCTCGATTTAAATCTAATATTCTTTCTTCGTCCCATTCAAACCCTTCTCGCCCACCGAAAATAATAATTTGCGTTCCAGTACCTTTTTTTCCATAGGCTTTTTTTGGCACTTGTTTTGAAATACTAATACCGATACTATCCAAATCAATAAACTCATCAGAAACAACGTCAAATTTATCCCAGTCTATTTTTATGACCAATTCGTAGGAGTTTTCTTTAACTTTGGTTCTTATTTCCAAAAACTTACCAAGCCTATGAGTCGCAAATCTACCAACACCTTTTTCACCCAAAGGAATTCTATTACCGTGTTCTTTCTTCAATTATTTAATTAATGCATCAAATTGTCCAAGGTTTCCTGTTTGCTTGGCTATTTCCCTTTCTTTTTTTATTTTTTCTTTAATATTTGTTTTTATTGTCGAAGCTGGTCTTAACCAACCTTTTTCAATTACCTCTTTGGTCATGCCGATTCCATCATCTTCAACAATTATTACTGGACCCGGTAAATCAGGGAATTCAAATTCGACATCTTCTGAATTGTTCAAATTTTTAACTTTCTCGATTCGAACTTTGCAATATGTAGCTTGAGCATCAATAGCATTCTTAATCAACTCCAATATACCAACTTTCTCAGAACCTATTAACTGCTCTCCTAACACTTTAATTAAATGAACATCTGATTTGAACTTTAAAGATATTCCACCATCAAGACATATTTCATCAAAAACTTTAGATGGTATTTTTCTAACGGCATTTTGTGGATTATAATGAGGAGAATCAGATTCGATAAGTTTTCCGTTTTCATCTCTATACTTTACTGGATTTCTAAAATCCTGGTAGTTCTTGATTATTGCAAAATAATGCTCTTTTGATTCATTATCAGGTATAACTTCAGCAATTTCTCCACAACCGAAGAATTCACCTTTTCCGTTTTTTATCGGCTCGTAAAATATAAATTCAACAGGAAGTATGTCGAAATTATTTAGATATGATTTTGGAAAATGATATAAATGTCCGAGGAAATCTCTATATTTCCCGCCACCCCTATATTGGGTTAGAACCAAACAGTTGACCATAAGTACTTCCTCTATTAATTTGCTGTCTAATTAATAAAATTCGTAAATGATTGTCAAGTCAGTTAATTGTCACCATATGAATGGAATTTATTAAACCTAATTAAATAGTTAATGAAAATGTTGTTTCTTTAGTAATGACGGTTAAACATAGGTGCAAATTTGCTTTATAAGTGTTAATCTCCGCCCCATTATTTTCCATATCTCCGGCAAGAACTTGACACGAAAATTTATGTCCGGTTAGAAGCTATTCAAAATAATATCAGTGGTGAACAGGATGGCGAAGCAGCTTATCACGAAAGAGATGTGGGTTGAAGAAATTCTGGAGAAATATCCCGCTTCCCAGGAATTCCTATCAAAGAAAAATATCGTATGTGTCATGTGCGGTGAGCCCGTGTGGGGTTCTCTAAAAGAGTTGATGCAGGACAAGGATTTTTCAGATGAGGAAATCGATACAATTATTAAAGAATTAAATAAATTTATAAAGGAATAGGAGGTATTTTCATGCCTAACGCAAAATTGCAGGTGCCCAAACCGACCAATGAACCGATCCTTGGTTATAGGGCTGGGTCACCTGAAAAGAAACTTCTTAAGAAAACGCTCTTAGAGATGATGAGCAAAGAGATCGAGATCCCGCTTATTATTGGCGGGAAAGAGATCAAAACCGGCAATCTTGACGAATGCAGAATTCCGCATGATCACAAACATATCATAGGGAAATATCATAAAGCAGGAGCCAAAGAAGTTGCGATGGCGATCGAAGTAGCGCTGGAAGCCCGGGAGAAATGGACATCTATGCCGTGGGAAGACCGCATAGCGATTTTCCAGAGAGCAGCACAATTGCTTGCTACAAAATATCGTCACATAATCAATGCAGCAACAATGCTGAATCAGAGCAAAAATGCGTTCCAGGCAGAGATCGATTCTGCGTGTGAACTCATTGATTTTTTCCGATTCAATACCTATTATGCGATGAAGATATACGAGCGACAGCCGAATTCATCTCCCGGAATGTGGAATACACTCGAGCATCGTGCATTAGAAGGATTTGTCTTTGCAGTTACACCTTTCAATTTCACTTCAATTGCAGGAAATTTACCTTCTGCACCGACAATAATGGGTAATGTCGTATTATGGAAACCCGCGTCATCAGCGGTATATAGCGCATATTATCTCATGAAATTGTTCAGGGAAGCAGGTTTGCCGGATGGTGTAATAAACTTCATACCGGGTTCCGGAGCTCAGGTTGGAAATCCTGTTCTACAAAGTCCCGATTTTGCAGGTGTTCATTTTACAGGAAGTACAGTTACTTTCCAGAGCATGTGGAAAACCATCGGAAGAAATATTGAGAATTATAAAACCTATCCCCGAATTGTTGGAGAAACAGGTGGAAAAGACTTTATCGTTGCTCATTCTTCCGCGGATGTAGATGCACTCAGAGTAGCAATTGTCCGTGGCTCCTTCGAGTATCAGGGACAGAAATGCTCTGCTGCTTCACGAGCATATATTCCCAAAAGTGTGTGGACAAAGCTCAAAGATCCACTCATCGAAGACATCAAAACAATAAAGATGGGCGATGTCATGGACTTTAGGAATTTCATGAATGCTGTTATCGACAGAGCTGCCTTTGATTCTATTACAGAATACATAAAATACGCAAAAGCAGCGAATGATGCCGAAATTCTTATTGGCGGAAACTTTGATGACTCCAAAGGTTATTTCATCGAACCTACAGTTATTCTTACTACCAATCCCAAATTCAAAACAATTCAGGAAGAGGTATTCGGACCGGTTATCACGCTGTATGTGTATGATGATGACAAATTTGAAGAAGCACTTCATCTCTGTGACGAGACCTCACCCTATGCATTGACCGGTTCCATATTTGCGAATGATAGAGAAGCAATTCTCTTAGCAAAAGATATTCTGCGTAATGCTGCAGGAAATTTCTATGTTAATGATAAACCAACCGGTGCAGTTGTCGGGCAGCAGCCCTTTGGCGGTGCACGTGCATCAGGCACGAACGATAAAGCAGGCGATATGATCAATCTCCTTCGTTGGGTATCCCCAAGAACGATCAAAGAGACTTTCAATCCGCCTACGGATTATCGATATCCCTTCATGGATGAAGAATAAGAAAAATAAAATGAACCACGAAAATCAAGAAAAACGCGAAAAAATTAAATTGATGTTTTAAGAGGAGCTTTCTTTATTGCGTTCCCAAGCAGGGGCTTGGGAACGAGTGTGCGTTTAAGTGTGCGTTTAACTTGCCCCTAGTTCTATTTTCGTGTTTTTTCGTATCTTTCGTGGTTACAATTTAGGAGATAATATGAAAGAGATACTTGAAAAACTCGGTATTAAAGAAGTAAATCATGGTGCATATTGCGGAGAATGGCTACATACAACGGGTGAAGAAGTTGATGTGTACTCTCCCATCGATGATTCCATTCTTGCTAAAGTGAAAACTGCAACAGCAGCAGATTATGATATTGTTGCAAAAAAAGCTATAGAAGCATTCAAAATATGGCGAAACTTTCCTGCTCCCAAACGTGGTGAGATCATCCGTTTGATCGGTCTTGAGCTCAGAAAATATAAAGACGAACTGGGCAGATTGGTTACCATGGAAATGGGAAAGATCTACACAGAAGGTCTCGGTGAAGTACAGGAAATGATCGACATGGCTGACCTTGCAGTTGGAATGTCACGACAGCTTTATGGAGCAACAATACAGTCCGAACGACCGGAACACAGAATGTTTGAACAGTACCATCCACTTGGCGTGATTGGTATTATTTCCTCTTTCAATTTCCCGGTTGCAGTGTGGGCTTGGAATGCCTTTGTAGCAGGCGTTTGCGGTGATACAATGATATGGAAACCATCAACATCCACTCCGTTAACTGCCATCGCAGTCACTAATATTGTTCATAAAGTGTTGGAAGAACTGGGTGTACCGAAGGCGATTTTTAATCTTGTTATCGGACGCGGAAATGAGATCGGAGAGAAGCTCATCAATGATAAAAATATTCATCTTGTAAGTGCGACCGGTAGCTGCCAGATGGGTAAACGTGTTCACCAGGCGGCAGCAAAACATTATGGAAGAGTGATTCTCGAACTCGGTGGAAATAATGCAATAATTGTCATGGAAGATGCTAATATCGAACTGGCGCTTAAAGCGGTACTTTTCGGTGCAGTCGGAACTGCAGGACAGCGATGTACATCCACACGCAGAGTGCTCATTCATGAAGATGTTTTTGATGATTTTGCACAGAAACTGGAAAAGGCATATGGATCTGTTCCAATCGGAAATCCCCTTGATGAAGGCGTGCTGATGGGTCCGCTTGTAAACCAGTCTGCTGTCGGAGCATATAAAAATGCTCTTGAAAAGATCGAAGAACAAGGTGGAGAGATCATATATGGTGGGGAAGTCCTTACTGAAGATGTGCCCGGAAATTGCTACGTACTTCCAACAATTGCCATTGCCAGAAATGACATGCAGATCGTGCAGGAAGAGACCTTTGCCCCGATACTCTATTTGATCAAAATAAAGAATATCAATCAAGCGATAGAGCTTCATAATGATGTCCCACAGGGTCTCTCTTCAGCGATATTCACCAACAATCTTCAGTATGCAGAGCAGTTCCTCAGCGATAGAGGTAGTGATTGTGGTATTGCAAATGTCAATATCGGAACAAGCGGAGCTGAGATCGGTGGCGCATTTGGTGGTGAAAAAGAAACCGGTGGTGGTCGTGAAGCCGGAAGTGATGCCTGGAAAGCATATATGCGGCGACAAACGAATACAATAAACTGGGGCAAAACAATACCACTTGCACAAGGTGTTGAGTTTGATATAGATTAGAAAATATCTTGTGAAATAAAATTCTTGAAAGAAATATTGAAATATTACAAAGTGGGGCATAAATAAATGTCCTACTTAAATTTTATAGAAAAGGAGAAACATGGCTAATCAAAAACAACAGCAGATCAAGATCAATATTCCGAAGGAACATTCAGAGGGTATCTATTCAAATGTTGCATTTATGAATTTTAATCAATCGGAATTTGTGGTAGATTTTGGAAGAATTTTACCGGGTGTACCTGAAGCAACAATTTATTCAAGAATAATACTTTCTCCACAGCATGCAAAACGATTCATGCAGTTATTAGAAAGAAATGTGAAGAAGTATGAAGAACAATTCGGTGAAGTAAAGTTGCCCGAGCATGGATCACAAAAGAATATAGGTTTTCAGCAGGCAACTATAAATAATTAACTAATACGAAAAATCAGCAAAGGAAGACTATGAATAAATCAATAATAGTTATTGCGATTTTTGTATTCATTTTTTTAGCTTCCAATATTCTCGGAGCTGCAACCATTCCGCGAGAAGAATACATCAAGTATCTCGAACTATCTTATCCGAGGATCGTTCAGCAAACTCCAGCGAGTAGATATTTTACATTATACGGAGACAAGAATAGTCCTGAATTTATTGATGTTGATCCCGTAGATGGAATTGATGACAACCGGTTGCAATTGTTGCATAGATTAGGTGTCAAATTTGCTCCTTATATGATCCTCAATACAATTCTGGTTCCAATGGATTTACGGAAATTTATCCTCGAACCTCACTGTCCACTCAATGTTGATACATGGGATATCTCATTAGACAAAAGCAAGATCATCGATATGCAGAGTGTTTATTTCAACGAAATGGGAAAAAACTGTCCACTGTATGAACTTATAGATGAAGATGCTAAAAGCGCAATGATTACATCTCCTCTTGAAAATGATGATTGCAAGTATCTTAATCTTCTTAATGAATTTGATCCCCGCTTCCCAAGTTCACTGCTGATCAATGACTCGCGGAAACCGGACTTCCTGAAGTACAAAGTATTCTTTTTTGATTTCCCCGGTGAAGATGAAGAGACCTGGAAAGAGACATTCTGTAATTCTTTTACCCAGAGTCTCAAAAAGAAATATCTTTCTTATATAACTGCATTTGTGCATCCCTTCGTCAGACAGGTTCGTTCAAAAATGGATAATTCACTTCTCGGATATGAGTTCCTGTTGCAATTCTGGTTTTTCTATCCGTATAACGATGGGGGAAACGATCACGAAGGGGATTGGGAGCGTATTAATATTGCGATCTCTCCGATGAATAAAGTCGAGCAAATGCTCGATGAGCAGGATGTGAGAAATATTTTGAACGGTATCGGTTTGTACGATGAACCCATAAATAAAGATAATGTTTCCGCTGACGAGTGGAACGATCAACTTATTATTAAACGGGTGGAATACTTTTTTCATTATAATGTGTTGATGATGGACTATGCTGATCCCAATGTATATAAATCCTACAATATTTGGGAAAGAGAAGTTGAAAAACTCGAGTATGCCAGAATGGGTGAGGACTGGATCGATAAAAAGATCCGTGAGCGTGCATATGTGAGCAAGGAAGAAAAAGAGATCAACACTCATCCTGTTGTATATATCGGCGGTGATGATAAAGGAAATGATCAGCTTCTGGCAAAACCGGGTGGAAAGAACAGGGATTCACATGGCTCTTATCCGTTTACCGGTCTGTATAAAGAAATTGGACCAGGGGGAGCAACAGAGCTCATTTCCCGCAGTTTTAATTATACAGAATATTTGAATTCACTGGATTCCCTGGAAATGATCACATCAAAGGGGGCGCTGAAAAGGGGAAGTGTAGTCCGGATGAACAAACCGGATAGGATCTGTATTGTTCCGGATTGGGAAACAGTGTATCCACTTCTGAAAACTACTCCTTCTGTACGACTGGACTGGGGTTGGCTTTTATTCCCGATCCATTGGGGTTATCCTGCATCAATTTCACCTTTTGCCGGAGTAGTTAAAAATGCTGATACCGGGAATATGGCACCATTCACTCCCACCTATACTGTCGGATGGAATCAGGCAGGTAATAACTCGAGGTATCATCTTTATTATCCCCATAAACTAAGTTCCTATTTCCCGGTCAGTTTGGAAGATAGCTATATGAATGATCTTGGCTATCTTAACCTCACATTTCCAATGCTTTCCAATATTCCTCCATTTGATTTTTTATGGAGAGTTGTGGCAGCTCCTTTCCGGGCAACTTTAAAAAGAACAGTGCCAACATTTTATACGAAGGAGAAAATTCCATTCAGATTTATAGGTTGTAACGCGGGTGTTTCATATCAATTTTTACCGGAAGAATATTTCGCACTTATGTTCCATCCGCAGCAATATTATGATATATATAAAGATGTGATCGCGATCGATCCAGATCTTGATTCTGTTTCCACTACCACTCATATAGATGTAAAACCTCCGGTCTCCCCTCGAATCGGTGTGAACTTTTATCTTGGGAAGCATTTTGTCACAGAAAATACTATACGTCACTCACGAAGCGAAATTGCTGTGGATATTTCTTTGACAAATCGTCCCAATCCTTATGAATTGCGAGCTGATCTGAACTTCTGGGAATATATCGGCAGCTTGAGATATAATCTTTCTGCCAGTGATTTCCAATTTTATCTTAAAGCAGGTTACGGGATTAGTTTTTATCGAATTGAAAATATTACGGGTGACGGTGAAAAGATAGCACATCCTGATACACCCTGGGTTCGAAGACCTACCTGGCATAAGTTGTATAATCTCATTCCAAATACCTGGCACTTCGGATATGGAATAGAATTTGTTCCTTTCAAAAATTATGGTTCATTTCCCAAGTCATTAGATGTCGGGATCCGTCTTGAGTGTCTCTGGTTCAGCAACAAGCTTGGATTAGATTTCGGCGATATACTTCAGTTTGGAGATTTTAAACTCGGACTGGATGATATTACCGTAACCCGTTCTGCAATAAATCTCTTACTCACGATAAGCTTTTAGTTTATTAATCTTTGGAGCAAATATTGAATAAAACCTCTCACACTATTATTCTGTTTTGTTTCGTACTATTCAGTTTATTTTGCAGTCTTTCAGCTGACCAAAAGCACAGCGATTTCATTCTGGAACTTCAAGCCGGTGATATTCTTCAAATTGGTGACTCCTGCTGGATAGTACCCCATGACACGACATTTATCATTACAGATTCCATACCTTTTTTTGTTCAGAAAGATACTGAAAGTACTGATCAGTTTTATGATACGATGCAGAGTGAAGCTGATAAATCAAATATCGCGAAGCAGATTTTCAACTTTGCTTTTAAAAAAGGAAAAGGGGATATAAACAAGCTCTACCAGCTTGAAAAAAGTGAGTTTCAGTTTCTTCCGTACAAGGATAAAATAATTCGTAACATATACATAGAAAGCATACCCATTTTCCAGAAGTCTGATACTAATATTAAAATCGTGCAATGGGCGCAGAAAACTGCTGATAAAATGCATGTTGATACGAGAAAAAGGGTTATCAGAAATATTCTGTTATTCAGGGAAGGAGATCATCTCAATCCGGCAGTACTAGCCGAGAACGAAAAAATTTTGTACGATCTCCTATTTATAAATGATGTATATTTTGAAATTTACAACTGCTATAATAAACCGGAATATGTTGATGTCGTTGTTTTAACGAAAGATAAGTTTCCTATCGGAGGTAATCCCGGAGTTTCTTCGTTCCATTCTTGTGACCTTGAAATTTATAATTTGAATATCGTTGGACTGGGTCATAAAGCAAGTACTACTATTGCTTATGACGGAGAAAAGAAGGAGAAGGTCTATATTCAGGACGCGCTGTATAAAATTTATCATATAGGAGATACTTTTATTTCCGGAGAATTATTTTATTCACATCCGGAACACGAAGAACGTTATGGTTTTGTGTTCAATAGAAATTATATTCCTCCTGAAATAAATATTGCGGGAGGGATTGGTTTGGAGAGGATCAATACATATTACCATCATAGTCCCGATGACAGCACATTAATGAAATATCCACTTGAATACTTAAAAGGTGATTTCTGTGCCGGTGTGGCTGAGCCACTAAAGGTATTCAGCCCATCGAAAGCAGAATATCTCGTTGAACTCTTTCGAATTACTCATTATGATTACTACAAGTATCCATTATTAGGATCTTTATTCTACGATAGGTCTGTTGTGTTGTTCTCTCTCGATCATCTCAGGAGTAAGTTTTATAAAAGTAACCTGATTTATGATTTTGGTGAGATCGAATATATTCCGTATGGACATTTGCTCGAGATAATTGGAGGTGTAGAGTATCCGGAAATTTATGATAAAAGATATTATGCAGGAATTCGGTTTTCTCAGGGGAATTTTATTTTTAAGAGAGCGTTGTACTATTATTTGGAAGCAGGGCTTGGAAGTTATTTTGATAGACTCTTTCTAAGAGACTTTGATGAAGGAGTATTATCTTTGAGCGCTCATTTTTTTACACGGCATTATAAAATTGGAGAATATGGGGTAAGAAATTTCGTTGAATTCGATTATATGAAGGGATTGAATCAACCTGATTATTTATATATTGATTTTCATAATATGGAAAATGTGAGGGGATTTAATGACACCAAAGCTAGCGGACAGCAGCGGCTGGTAATAAATTTTGAAAGCGTAACATATACGCCGTGGGATCTTATTGGATTTCGTTTTGCATTATTTGGATTTTTGGATATTGGTTTTATCGGAGAGGTGCACAGCAAAATATTGCATGATAAAACATATACAGCTATCGGTGCGGGTGTGCGTATGAGGAACGATGATCTTGTGTTCAAAACAGTGCAGCTTAAGATAACCTATTATCCCGATCTTGATGGAAGAAAGAAAATTTCTCTCGCGCTTTCAGGGAAACCCGATTTGAACTTGCCGGGATTCGGGGTAAATCCCCCAGAGATCATTGAATTTAAGTAATGAATACTTCCGAGGGATTTCTTTATATAATTAATTAAATAGTATAAAAAAGTATGAATATTGGGGCTGAAAATTTTCAGCCCCTTTTTTATTTGTCGAGACTAATCAACAGCGATGAAGAAGGCTGAAATGAAACGAAGCTGGATTTATCAAAAAATTTTACCCTGTCGAAATATAATGAAGGAGGATGTATAACGCAGGTAGGTTTTCTTGACATGATCTTGATAGATATAAAAAATGAATACACCAAATTCAATTATGTTTTTATATACCTTGATGCAAGTCTTAATTAGTAATATTCTTGTTGGGAGGCATAAAAAATGAACAAGAAGATGTTAAGCACAAAAATATCGGTAGAAACAAACACATCATCATTAATCGGTGATGACTCAAGCCGCAATCCATATGAAATTACTACTTTAGGGAATCTGCATTGGATTGCGGAAGATAACACAAAGTATAATAAACATTATAATAAGATTCCTAATACTGATGCATCGAACACTTCTAACCAAGAAATTTATAAAAATATTTGGAGGAATAGATGAAAAGTATCGCTTATTTTGTCGTTTTTCTTTTTCTTTCAGTGAGTCTTATGGCTCAGGACTATGGGCTGGATTTCAGTGGAAGTACCCAATATGTAAACTGTGGTGCTGTTGTGGTTACCGGAGCTAATCCACGCACCATTGAAGCTTGGGTCTATACACGATCATTTGATAACGGTGGTGTATGGCAATTTGGTGAACCGGGTTCAATTTTGGGTGAATTCACGCTGAGAACGCACAACGACATTGATAACAGGTGGGTAGTTCAGTTGTGGGGCCAGGACTTTGATGTTTTAATACCCGGGAGTAAAAACATCTGGATCCATTTTGCATTGGTTTATGATGGAACGAATGTGAAGCTTTATGCAAACGGAAATCCGAAAACTGATCAGCTAAGGAGTTTAGATACGATTTCCAATACTTTTTATATTGGGAAATGGGGCAATAATTATTTCGATGGTAAAATTGACGAACTGCGTGTGTGGAATGTAGCGCGAACGCAAGAACAGATCCAGGCCAAGATGAATGTAGAACTGAGTGGTTCCGAAAGTGGTCTGTTGGCCTATTATCGGATGAATGAAGGGAGTGGTACAACGATTACAGACAATAGCACTCATTCCTATAACGGCTCTTTTGTCGGTAGTCTGACCTGGATCAATGGGGTATTTCAACCTATGGGATTCGGTACTTCAGGCGATCCGTATCAAATTGCCAACCTGAATAATTTATATTGGCTTTCTCAAACAACTAACGAGCTTGACAAATATTACATTCAAACAGCAAACATTGATGCTTCGGTCACTTCTCTATGGTCCGCTGGTGGGTGGATTTGCATAGGAGGATCAGGGGCTTTTGAAGGCTCATACAATGGAGATGATTATACCATTGACGAGCTTACAATAAATCGTCCTGGTACGTTTCAACAGGGATTTTTTCGCCTCCTGGTTAATGCTACTGTAGAAAATCTTAATCTTACGAATATGGATATTACTGGATTGTCTGATATTGGTGGTTTGGCAGGACAGATTCAAAATTCCACTGTGACAAAATGCTCCGTAACTGGAAGTATTAGCGGAGGCCAATGTACTGGCGGTATTGGGGGGGGATTTTGAGTTTTCAACTGTGAGAAACTGCTTTTGCACTTGCAATGTTTCGGGTACAGTTCATGTCGGTGGCATGGGTGGAAAACTTAATGGGGGATCTTTGAACAAATGCTACAGCACAGGCAGTGTTTCAGGAACAGATAGAGTCGGTGGTATTGTAGGACTAAACAGTAATGGTGTAATGAACAACAACTATAGTACCGGCAGTGTCAACGGTAATGATTGTATTGGCGGCTTGCTCGGATATAATTATTGGGGCGGATTAAATAATAACTACAGTACAGGCAGTGTAAACGGCACTTCTGGCGTGGGGGGTCTGGTTGGAATGGGAGATCCTATTCAGGAAGACGGAGATGGTTTTTGGGATACAATAACTTCCGGACAAACATCAAGTTACGGAGGGATCGGCAAAACGACATCTGAAATGAAAACTCAGTCTACCTTTACTAATGCAGGTTGGAATTTTGAGACTATCTGGGAAATGATTGGTTACAATTATCCCAGACTGAGAGAAATTCCAGACCCAACCCTCCCAGTCGAACTTTCCAACTTTACTGCACAATACTTAAATAATACACCAACTTTATACTGGATAACCCAATCGGAGACGGACAACATGGGCTGGTTTGTATATAGAAATATAGAAGAAGATTTTACTACATCAGAAAAGGTGTCGGAATTTCTTGAAGGACATGGCACAACTACGCAGCAACAATCTTATATTTATGAGGATACAATAGAAAATCCCGAAATAGGAGACACGTATTATTACTGGTTGGAGAGCATTGATTTCAGCGGAATGGTAAATCATTATGATAAAGTGGCAGTGCTTACAATTCCTGAACAATATGATCCGGGTAGTGGTTTAATACCTGAGCCAGTGCGATATGGACTATTCCAGAACGAGCCAAATCCTTTATTAACTTCAACGAGGATTGCATTCAATCTTACTGAAACAGCAATGGTTGATTTAAATATTTATAATCTCAAAGGGCAACGTGTGAAAACTCTTTATTCCGGTGTCACCTCAAAGCATACAATTATGTGGGATGGGAAAGACGAGAGCGGTAAGGAGCTTGAGAATGGAGTGTATTTCTATAAATTAATGGTTAATGGAAAAACAGAAGAAACGAAGAAGCTGATTTTGATGAGATAGGCAACGAAGCTTCACTAAACCAGTCTTCATTACATTACGCCTTGGCAAACTGGGGCTTGGTAAAGAGAAAATATAGTAGGGGCTGAACATTTTCAGCCCTTTATATTAATATTTTGATTTTCTTGACATTCAAAGAAATTAAAATACCAACAGTACAGAAAATCAAACAGTCATTGTTAGAAAAGCTGGAAAGAAGCTCATTTTCTTAGTCGATATTACACTACAAAAGGAGAATAGAACCAAAATAGTTCGTCTCATTTTTCTTAATATTGAAGGTAGAAATATTGGATTTGAAATAAAAATTAAAATTTGGAAGGAGAAACCATGAAAAAAATTACTTTTGTTTCTATGCTTTGTCTGTTTTGCTTCATTTCAGGAAGTATGTTTGCTCAAACCGCTACTCCACCATCTGACGGAGATGGATCAATCGGAGATCCCTATAAAATCGAGACTTTGAACAATCTTTACTGGATTGCTGCAAATAGCGACCAATGGAATAAGTATTACATCCAAACATTCGATATTGATGCTTCGGCAACCTCCGGCTGGTCCGATGGAGGCTGGTCACCCATTGGAAACAACACCACCAAATTCACCGGTGGATTCGACGGCAATGGATATCTCATCAGTGGTTTGTATATTAATCGTGCTGCGAATTATCAAGGAATGTTTGGATATACGAATGGTGCCACGTTCACTAATATAAAACTGGAAAGTGTTACTATCACCGGCAACGATGAAGTCGGTGGTTTGGTAGGCATGAATACTGCTTCAACGATCAGCAATTCCTATGTTACCGGAACAATCACCGGAGCAAACGAAGCATGGGATGTTGGTGGATTGGTGGGATATAATGTGAGTAGCACCATCAGTGATTCTTACACTTCAGGAACAGTCACAGCCGCCGGAACAGGCATCTACTACCTTGGCGGTTTTATCGGTGATAATGAATATTCCTCTATCACTAACTCCCATGCTGCTGTTACCGTGGATGGAGAGTGTGATGTCGGTGGTTTTGTAGGGTTCAGTGATGAATGCTCCTACAATAATTGCTATGCTACCGGCAATGTCAACAGTACTGATGGTTGGGTCGGTGGTCTGTGTGGGGAATCTTATTATGATGATTTCAGCAACTGTTACGCTACCGGCAGTGTAATGGACAATTCTCCCTCAGAAAATTCTTATGCCGGCGGATTGGTTGGAGCTAACTCCGGTGCTATCAGCAATTCATATGCCACCGGTAGTGTCGAAGGTTATTATTATATTGGCGGATTGGTAGGAGATAACTACGGTGCAATTACCAACTGCTACAGCGTTGGCAGTGTCACCGGAACTACATACACTGGCGGTCTGGTAGGCGAAAATAGTGCCGCAGATCCATTTACCAATGTAATCAACTCGTTCTGGAATACGGTAACCTCTGGTCAAGGTAGCAGTGAAGGTGGTACCGGAAAAACTACCGATGAAATGAAAGGTATTACTCCAGGAAATACAATTTTAGATTGGGGTTGGAGTACATCTATCTGGGAAAGAATTGGAAATAACTATCCCCGCCTCATTGATAATCCTGATCCAACCCTCCCTGTCACTCTTTCCACTTTCACAGCACAGTTCATAGAAAATATACCAACCTTGTACTGGGAAACCCAATCAGAAACAGATAATATGGGTTGGTTTGTTTATAGAAATTCTGAAGAAGAATTCTCATCCTCAGAAATGCTCACAGAAAAAATGATTCCCGGTAATGGCACAACCACAGAACCGAATTATTATAATTTCGAAGATGCAGAAAATCTCACAATTGGTCAAACTTATTATTATTGGCTTGAGAGCATGGATTATAGTGGAATAGCTAACGTGTATGATCAGATAGCTCAGATTACTATTCCGGATCCCTCTGTGAATCCTCCCAATAATGAACCGCCCATTGTGTATAATTTCAAGAATGTGCCGAATCCAGTAGTTGGCAGCACGCAATTCCAGTTCACATTGGATACATCAAGTATGATTTCAGTATCTGTTTATAATTTGAAGGGTGAATTAGTGAGAATACTTCCTTCGGTTATGACACAACCAGATGAAGCAGCGAGTATATATTGGAACGGCAAAGACAGCAACGGGAATGAACTAAAACCCGGAGTGTATCTATATAAATTATTGGTGAATGGAAATACTGAAGAAACGAAGAAACTTATTTTAATGAGGTGATAAATCACGAAATAAACGGAAAATACAAAATAATAAAGAGTCGGGTTGATAATGAGCGACCATCCCGAGTCGTTCCCTTTGTGACCGACTCGTGCTTCAGATATAGATTTTTATTTTAGTGTATTTAACGCTCAATGTGTTAACTTTCTGATTTATTTTATAAGGTGAAAGAAAAAAAACGGATCGTTAAAAGAGGAAAAAATGAAAAAAGTAAGGAAACGATGATGAAAAAAAATTATCGGAATGTATTTATTATCTTCTTAATTCTTATTTTTGGTTGCCAAAAGCTACAACAAAACTATACAGAAAAGGAAAAAGAAATGATTAAAAATGAAGTAAAAGAGCAATTCAATCAATTAATCTCTGCCTTAAACAACTTGGATTCACTTGCATGGTCTGAAATTTATAGCAAAGATGAGTTTTTATCAGCATGCGTTAGTACAGATTTTTATGCTAATAGAGGTGAATTTATAGATTCAATACAACATTATTTTTCGCTAAGAGAAAATCAGCATGTTGAACCACTCGAATTACAAATTTCTGAATTAACTCCAACATTAGTTCTAATGACCAGTCAAGAAAAGACGGAAATGCGATTGAAAAGTGATGAAAATATTAAGTCCAAACACGTTTATACTCTGATATGGAAAAAAGAACAAGGCGGATGGAAGATTATACATTCTCATGAATCATGGATTACCGAGTAGGTTAATTAAATATGATAATTTTCTATTGAAATAGAAAAAAAGGCTCTCGAAAAAGGAGAAGAAATGAAAAAAAGTAGAATTATATTTTGGTTTATCGTGATGATGTTATTCTTGAATATGAGTAGCATTAGTGCAGAAACAATTTTTGTGGATAACAGTGCATCAGGAGGTGATACAGGGGTTTCATGGACCGATGCATACATTTCTCTGCAATCGGCTCTTGATGCTGCAGCTTCAGGTAACCAGATATGGGTAGCAAAGGGAACATACTATCCAAGTTATGATTATGAATTGGGTGGTGATTCACGTTATTACCATTTCAGGCTCAAGGAAGGAGTTGAAATCTATGGTGGTTTTGCCGGAACAGAAACCTCTATTAATGAAAGAATAAATTACGGAGTTGGAGAAGCAAACGAAACCATACTCAGCGGAGATTTGAACGGAGATGATGTTGTAAGTGGAACTGGGCTAACGCTGGATCTAGCAAATTATTCGGAAAACTGTTATCATGTAATTTACAATCTGGATGCTTTAACTTCAGCAAGTGTATTGAATGGGTTTACAGTAAAAGGCGGAAATGCGAATGGTACGGATCCTCACGACAGAGGTTCGGGAATTTTTAATAATATAGCATCACCTTCACTAATAAATATTACTTTAACAGCAAATGGTGGTACATATGGAGGTGGACTTTATAATTATAATGCAGCTCCGTTTGTAACAAACTGTTTGATTTATGGAAATAAGACTCAAAATGGAGCAGGAACAGAAAATAAATTTTCTTCTCCAACATATACAAACACAACCATTGCTATGAATTTAGCAACTGGTTACGGTGGAGGGATGAATAATTATCATGACTGCGACCCGACATTCAATAATTGCATCATTTGGGGAAACAATGCAACAACCGGAAATCAGATTTATGCATCTGCCGGAGGAACTACCACACTAAATTATTCCTGCTATTCAAACCAGGACAATGATGTTGTAATAAGTTCTACAACTTTTACAGCGGTTAATAATAACATTACTGACGACCCAGAATTTATAAATACAGCAAGCGATTTCTTCAAACTATTGGAAATTTCGCCTGCAGTAAATACCGGTCTGAATAGCTATAATACAGAAACTAGCGACATCCGTGGACAGACACGTATTCAGAATACGACGATTGATATGGGAGCTTATGAATGGACAGATGGAGTTGATAATTCTATGATCCTTCAATTCAACACAAACCTTTACACAGGAACAACTATTACACTGCCGTTGTATGGAACTGTTGATGTTACAATAGATTGGGGAGATGGGGGCTCTATAAATGCTTATACTACAACAGGAGATATGAGCCATACTTATGCATTAGAAGGAACATATTCAGTAAGTATTAGCGGAACACTTACTCAATTTGGAAATGGCTCAGACTATTACGATAATGTCCTTAAGCTTGTCAAAGTTGTCAGTTTTGGCTCTATCGGGCTCACAAGTTTATCGGGCGCATTTAATGGCAGCACAAATCTCACAGAAGTTCCTACAACGCTTCCTACCACGATTAACGATCTGTCATTTGCATTTACCAATATCAGTATGGCTAGTATTTCAAGCCTTAACAGCTGGGATGTAAGTAATGTAACAGATATGAGTGTTATGTTTCAAAATGCAACTGACTTTAATCAGGACATTGGGGTTTGGAATGTAAGTAGTGTAACAAATATGTATCAAATGTTTAGTAGTACAAGTGCTTTCAATCAGAACATTGGTAGTTGGGATGTAAGTAATGTTACAAATATGGGGGGAATGTTTGATCAGGCAATTGCCTTCAATCAGAATATTGGAGGTTGGGATGTAAGTAGTGTAACAAATATGGCTAATATGTTTACTGTGTTTAAGGCTACGCCTGCTTTTAACCAGGATATTGGAGGTTGGAATGTAGGTAATGTAACAGTTATGGCTTGTATGTTTTATGGAGCTTCTGCTTTTAACCAGGATATTGGCGGTTGGGATGTAAGTAAAGTAACAATTATGGTTGGTATGTTTCGTGAAGCTTCTGCTTTTAAACAGGATATTGGCGGTTGGGATGTAAGTAAAGTAACAAATATGGAAGGTATGTTTTATGATGCTTCTGTTTTTAATCAGAATATTGGAAGTTGGAACGTAAGTAATGTAACAGATATGGAAGATATGTTTTGTGATGTCACACTTTCTACAGCAAATTATAATGCTCTGCTGATTGGGTGGGATGCATTAGAATTGTCTGATAATGTAACTTTTAGCGGAGGAAACAGTAAATACAGTTACGACACAGCCGCAACTGCCCGAGCAAATATAATTTCAAATGATAACTGGACAATAACTGATGGCGGTGAAGATTATCATCCTACCACATTTACTGTTACAGAAATTACCGATGATGGAGCTGGTACAACTGAAGGAAGCCTAAGTTGGGCAATTACGCAATCCAATACAAGTACAGAAGCTGATGACACAATAGAATTCAACTTAAATTCAGGTTCATCCGTTACGATTTCTGCAGCACTTCCGATAATTACGGATGCGGTTTCCATCGATGGAAATGATGACGGAACAGATGTTACAATTCAGGTGCAGGATCAGGAAACCTCACTTTACCGTATTTTTCGTATCAATGCCAGCGAAAATAATATTACAATTCAAAATATGACGATCAAAGGTGGTGTGCCTGATGAAGAAAACTATTACGGTGAATCATGTGGTGGTGGTGTTTATATTGAAAATGGTACTGTTAATCTGGCAAATTGTACTATTTCAGGATCAAAGGCAGCTTTTGGTGGTGGAGTTGGCATTTATGGATCAGCAACTGTAATGATTTCACAATCTATAATTAAAAATAATCAAGCAAATTATATCATGGGCGGTGGTGGTGGAATTTCTAATAACGGTGGTAATTTGACCCTTGAAAACACGATCGTAGAGAATAATTCCTCTGGTTATCAAAGTGGTGGAATTTATAATGAGGGTGGTACATTGACCCTTGAAAACACAACTGTTGAGGGAAATGATTCCCATTTTGCTGGTGGAATTACAATATTTGGAGGTTCTGCAAATATTTCAAACACAACTATTAGTGGAAATACTTCTATTAAAAGTGGCGAAAACGATGGTGATATTGGTGGAATGCTTATATATGAAAGTATTGCAAATATTGAAAATACAACTATCAGTGGAAATACATGTCTTGGAAATGATGGTGGTGGGATCGCGATATACGTAAGTAGTGTAAGTATTACTAATGCAACTATCTGTGAAAACATGTCTTGTGCAAATGGTGGTGGTCTTTATCTCTGTTCTGAGGGAACAGATGATCTTACCATTCAAAATACAATAATAGCAAATAATACTAGAATAAGCGGAGAGGATTACTATTATTATTCAGGAACGTTAACTGATCAGGGTTACAATATAGTTGAAAATTCAAATGTTGCAGCCAATGCTACCGGAGGTTTCAATTCAGATACTGACATTTTATATAATACAAAGTATGGAGATGCAGGTATAAACTTTACCAGCTGGACACGTGGAGGTTCCATTTTTGCAAAACAAACATTATGGCTCGATTCCGAGCTTGCCATGAACAACAACCCACACGGAACAGGGACATTAACGTACATAATTGGCAGCAGTATAGGTGTTGATGACGGCACTGGTTCCGATGCCGATCAACGAGGAGCAGCAGTTTATAATGGCATAAAGGATATCGGTGCTTATGAATGGCAGGGATCACCCGGCACACTCCCAATCGAACTTTCATCTTTCACCGCTCAATTAATAGAAAACACACCAACTTTGTATTGGACAACGGAATCCGAAACGGACAACATGGGCTGGTTCGTCTATCGAGGTGATGAGAATGATTTTACTACTTCAGAGAAGATATCGGAATTTATTGAAGGTCATGGTACAACCTCACAACAGCACTTATATCTGCATGAAGATAATATACAGAATCCACAAGCAGGGGATACCTTTTATTATTGGTTGGAAAGCATAGATTACAGCGGACAGATAAACCATTATGACAAAGTAGCTGTTCTTACCATACCTGATCATGATGATCCTGGACAGGGATTGATACCTGAACCGATGGAATATGGACTTTTACAGAATAAACCCAATCCTGTAATATCTTCGACGAAAATTGCTTTTAATCTTCATGAAGCTGCACTAGTAGATGTGGGCATCTATAATCTGAAAGGACAGCTTGTGAAATCGCTTTATTCGGGAGTTGCTTTATCCAAAACTTTGGATTGGAATGGGAAAGATGAGAGTGAAAGGGAACTGGCTTCTGGAATATATTTCTACAATCTCATTGTAGGCGGCAAAGTCGCAGAAACGAAGAAACTTATATTGATGAGATAGGCTTCCCCGATAAAATATGCTTATCCATCGCATTTTATGGGACAGGCACATTTCACAGGACAGGTTTTGATGAAATAAATAAAATATTTTGTAGGGGCTGAACATGTTCAGCCCTTTTTTCACATTCTCAGACCTTGCAAACGGTTGCAAACCTTCGCAATGGTCGTTGTTTTCATAAGATTTCTAAGCAACTGTGAATCCTCGCAGCTCGTTTAAATTGTTGACATAATATAGAGAAAATAATTAATATACCATATATAATCTCAAAGGACAGCTTGTCAGATCGCTTTATTCAGGAGTTGCTGCATCAAAAAATCTGGATTGGAATGGCAAAGATGAGAGCGGTAATGACCTTCCTGCGAGTGTATATTTATATAAATTATTCGTCGATGGAAAAATAACTGAAACGAAAAAGATTATTTTGTTGAGTAAGTAAAGTCATAAACTATGGAAAGCAAACCTACCAGGAGCACATTGATAGAAAAAGGTATTCGTGCCGGCGATAGTGATATGTACCGCGAAAACGCGATCTGGGTACAAAACAGCAGTGATAAGGTTGATATCGCTCAAGAGTTGATGCAGGTTGTAAGGGATATATTCAGAACGGTTCCAATGGATCGAAAGCTGAGAGCACTTTCAATCGGATCGGGCTCGGAGCCGCAGTTTCAAATTCTGGAGTCTGCATTCAGGGGAGGACTCTACCTTCTTGATATCGACAGTGTTCCTCTTTCAGTGATAAAGGATCGAGTGGAAAGCCATTGGATCGATCATGTAACAACTGTCCTTGCTGACTACAATAAAACACTTGTTCACACTGCCGATGCAGAGCGGTTCCTAAAGGAAGTACTCGGAGGGAGTAAGCTGGATCTGATCGTTCTTCATCATTCACTGTATTATTCCAGTGCGTCTGACTGGGCGGAATTTTTCAGCAGTCTCTACGATATCATTCTCGCAGAAAAAGGTGCTATCCATGCAGTTATGATGTCTTCGAGCTGCCGGGAGAAGGATTCGACCACATGGCTTTACAATCACTTTGCAGGAAAATTCTTCGGATGCCGTAATGACCAGGATCTAAATGCTTTTAGAAAAGGGCTGCATGAAAATAAAAATTTCATTGGAGCTAAAATACAGCAAGTCACACATAGAGTAAAATTCTATATTGAAGATTTCGAAAAATATATGGCAGTGATCTGGATGATACTTCTCTATCCGAACGTGCACGATTATTCGTATGCTCAGAAAAAAGAGATCACCGAGTATGTTTATGACAACTTCTATACACTCAAAAAGCCACTTATTCAGATGCAGGATTATCTTATCGTAAGCAGATGAAAAGCACCAAATTTACTAAATTTTTCTACAACTGCACGGCTTAAATTCAGTTTTAATAACCATAGGAGACAGCTTGTAAAATCGCTTTATTCAGGTGTTATATCCAAAAGCACTATCATGTGAGATGGAAAAGATAATGATGGAAATGATTTAGATTCTGGAGTGTTTTTTTATAATCTCATTGTTAACGGTAAAACTACTGAGACGAAGATATTAATAATAATGAAATAGAAAAATGAGAGAAAGAGTAGTGAAAAAATAATAATTTATGAATCAAAAGAACATTTATGTGTAATTATAAATTTTAAAAATTCTAATTTCAAAAGTAATTGTTTACAAGATAATGCTGGACAGGATACTCAATCCTGGAGATACTTGTATTTTAAGTCAACCAAAAAGAGATAGGTATAATATTATGAAAAAAAGATTTTTACTTATTATTTTCTTGATTTTCTTCAGTGCTTTTTCGTTATCAGCAAAAGAAAAATTACATTTGAAGGTCGGAACTTATGAAAATTCTCCCAAGATATTTACAAATGAGTATGGTGAAATAAAAGGATTCTGGGCAGATATTACAAAATATATCGCCCATCAAGAAGGTTGGAAAATCGAATGGATTCATGGAAGTTGGGATCAATGCTTGCGGAGGTTAGAAAATAATGAAATCGATATAATGGTTGATGTAGGTTTAACTCCATCACGGCAAGAAAGATTTGCATTTTCAAATGAAACAGTACATTTGAGCTGGACAAGAATATATACGAGCACGGGATCTGATATTCAAACTATTCTAGATCTTGAAGGAAAGAGAATAGCCGGATTAAAGGGAAGTTTTGACCTGGATGGACCTGGAGGATTAAAAGCAGTTACAAAAAAATTCGAAGTCGATTGTGAAATCATAGAAATGGAAGACTATTTAAAGATTTTCCAAGCTTTAGAAAATAATGAAATTGATGCGGGAATTACAGATAAAGATTTTGGAAATATCAATGATATAAATTTTAATATTGAAAGAACTCCAATTATATTCCAACCGGCTCATATGCAATTTGCATTCTCAAAAGATTCTGAACTTACACCGCATCTTATTGAAAGAATCGACTACCAAATAAATAAGTTAACGAATGATAAAAATTCTATTTATTACAGGTCGATGGATGATTATTTGGTTGGATTTAAAAAGATTACTATTTTCCCTATTTGGCTAAAAATAACAATAGCGATTATATTAGCATTTGCACTAATCTTCTTCATTTTTATATTGATTTTAAAAAAACAGGTAAACCAAAAAACGCGTGAGCTTAGACTAGACATCGCCAAGCGAAAAAGAGCAGAGGAGAGAATTGAACAACTTAATCTTGTGCTGTATTCTATACGTAATGTTAACCAGCTCATCACAAAAGAAAAAGATCGTACCAAACTCATCAAAGGAGCATGTGAAAACCTTGTTGAAACCCGCGGTTTTTATAGTACATGGATTGTTTTATTGGACGAATCGGGTAAGTTTATCACAACTGCTGAAGCTGGAATAGGCAAAGATTTTTTACCTCTAATTGAGCTTATGAAAAGCGGTAAGATAACAGCTTGCGGGAAAAGTGCTTTAAAACAAAAAGATATAGTTGTAACCGACAAACCGATAAACATATGCAAAGATTGTCCGATTTCTGGAAAATATGGAGAAAGAGGGGCAATGACAATCCGGCTGGAATATAAAGGGAAAATTTACGGATTATTGTCTGTTTCAGTATCAAAAGTACTTATAAAAGATGAAGAAGAACAAAGCTTATTTAAGGAAATCGCAAGTGATATTGCATTTGCGCTGTACAATATTGAAACTGAAGAGGAAAGTAAAAGGATTGTGGATGAACTGCGAGCAAGTGAGGAACGGTTCCGCGCTGTGGTGGAGCACTCCCACGATGGCATTTTCATTATAGGCAACGATTACAAGTTTATCTATGTAAACGATAGGTTTTGCGAAATATTGGGCTACACCCGCGAGGAAATCATTGGTCACGACTTCAGAAAGTTCCTGGATGAGGAGAGTAGAGAACTGGTTTCAGAGAGATATATTAAAAGGCAGAGAGGAGAGATTGTATCTTCCAGATATGAATTCGACATTGTCAGAAAAGACGGCGAAAAACGACATGTTGAAATAAGCTCCACTGTTGTTAAAGATTCAAAAGGAAACATAAAAACAATAGCTCAGATTCTCGACATAACCGAGCGCAAGCAAGCGGAGTTTGCCGTAAAAGAAAGATTAAAAGAGTTAAGCTGTCTTTATGGTATTTCTAAAATTATCGAAATTTCAGGTCTTTCTCTAGAAGAAATTTTCCGCAGAATTGTTATACTGGTTCCTGCCTCCTGGCAATATTCCGAAATTGCTGTATGCCGAATCATTGTAGATGAAGTAGAATACAAAGAACCAAACTTCAAGAAAACCGACTGGATGCAAAGCAAAAAGATCAAAGTTGCCGGCAAGAATGTAGGTATTATCGAAATCTATTATCTGGAAGAAATGCCTGATCTTGACGAAGGACCTTTCCTGAAAGAAGAGAGATTGGTCCTTGATGCCGTAGCTGAGCGCATTGGAAGCATTTTTGAACGCATGCAGGCAGAAGAAGCGCTAAAACAAAGTGAAAAGAATTACAGAATTTTATTTGATAATATGAGTGAAGGGATTTTTGTTCTTGATGCTGAAACACAGAAAGTAGTACTTGCTAATAGGGCAATTGCACAAATCTATGGATTCGATTCTGATGCAGATACGGTTAATATAAATCCAATTGATTTCATTTTGCCGGAAGACAAGGAGGAAGTTTACAAGATCATTGCTGAAGATATGTTTCAAAATGATTTACAGCAGATCAATGAATTCCGCTCGCTTACCAATGACGGAAGAGAAATATGGATAAGTGCGGTTGGTGTAAGGACAGACTATAAAGGAAGATTGGCAGGTTTAATTTCCGTCAGAGATATCACCGAACGCAAACAGGCAGAGGAGTTTATACGTACTCAGGCGGAAGTAGCCAAAAATATGGCAGAGGGATCTTACATTGTAGGAATGCATGACGTTATTATCCGCTGGGTAAGTCCAAAATTTGAAACTATATTTGGATATGAATCCGGCGAAATGACCGGCAAGCATGCTTCTATAGTGAATGCTCCCACTGATTTGACACCTGAAGCCAGAGCAGAAGAAATAATGACTGTGGTACGCAAGACGGGAGAATGGTATGGCGATGTGAATAACATAAAAAAGGATGGTACAACTTTCTGGTGTTATGTCAGTGTTTCTGTTTTTAATCATCCGAAGTTTGGAGAAGTTCTGCTGGCTGTCCATACAGACATCACGGAACGCAAGCAGATTGAAGAAGTTTTAAAAGATAATGAAGATAGATACAGACAGATCTATCAATTTTCACCTGATTCGGTTATTATCCATGATATGGATATGAATATCTTGGATGCCAATAATAAGGCAGTCGAAGAGTTTGGCTATTCAAAAGAAGAACTACTCAAAAAGAAGATATTTGATTTACATCCCGAGACAGAATTGAAACATTCCGCCCAAGTGTTGGATGCTATGAAGAAAAAAGAGATGATGACGGTAGAGACAGAGTTTGTGAGGAAAAACGGTTCTGTATTTTTATCCGAATCAACTCCATGCAAATATACGCTTGGAAGCAAACCGATAATTCATGTTGTTATTCGAAACATAACGGAGAAGAGAAAAATTGAAGAAGATATTAAAAAGAGAATGAATGAGCTTGAAATTTTTAATGATATTACTGTGGGAAGAGAATTAAAAATGCTTGAATTGAAAAAAGAAATTAATGAATTGCTCAAGAGAATGGGCAAAAAAGAAAAATATGAAATCGTGGAATGAAGACTCGAGTTCACAAGAACAGGCGGATGCCTGTGAGGGTGGACTTGAGACGGAATGATGATAAATTTGTTCATTCTGAAGTCCAGTCAAGCCTGAACTCCAGTCTGAGACACTGGACTTGAGACGGCAAGTAATGTGGAATCGCATTCTGAACTCCACCCCGAATAAATTCGGATGTGAAGTCCAGTCTGCTGAAGAAAGAGTAAAATATGCGATGTAAAAAAGAAGAATTTTTAAAAGGAGAATACTTTCACATCTATAATCGCTCAATTGATAACACATTGCTTTTTATACTTGATGATGATTATTTATATTTTCTTGATAAATTCAAATCAAAAATTAAAATTTATCAAGCTTCTGTTTTTGCTTATTGCTTAATGCCAAATCACTTTCATTTTTTTATAAGACAAAATGATGATAAACCAGTATATCAAATTTTTAATGATGTCAATAACTCTTACGTAAAACACTATAACAATAAATATTCAAGAAAAGGACATTTATACAAAGGTCAATTGCAACATAAAAGAATAAAAAATGATGAATACATTGTTTCTCTTTGCCAGTATATTCATTATAATCCCAAGAAAGCGGGATTAGTTAATGAACTTTCGGATTGGAAATATTCTAATTATCTGGACTGGATAGGCAAAAGAAATGGAATTTTGTTTGATGATGAATTGCTGAAAATATATTTTGAAAATGCTGAAATATATAAACAGCAGATAAGATATTATGAAGATTATATTAATGACAAGGAGTTTGTTGAACTCCTCTTTGATTAACACTCGAATTCTACGACTCGGGTTCACAAGAACGGGCGGATGCCTGTGAGAGTGGACTTGAGACGGAAATATAATGTGGTGCATTCTGAAGTCCAGTCAAGCCTGAACTCCAGTCTGAGACACTGGACTTGAGACGACAATGTAAAATGTTTGACTTGAGTTTGAAAGATATGTACATTCTGAACTCCACCCCGAATAAATTCGGATGTGAAGTCCAGTCTGATGCACTGTACTTGAGACGGAAATATAATGTGGTGCATTCTGAAGTCCAGTCAAGCCTGAAATCCAGTCTGGGACACTTGACTTGAGACGACAATGTAAAATGTTTGACTTGAGTTTGAAAGATATGTACATTCTGAACTCCACCCCGAATAAATTCGGATGTGAAGTCCAGTCTGCACGGTTTGCACAAAAGAAATAAGTACGAGGTATATAATGAAGAGTGACGATAAAACCAGAGAACAGCTATTAAAAGAAATAGATATTTTAAAAGCTAAAATTTCCAAACTGCAAAAACCTGGGATCGGTCCAAAGAAAGCAAAAAAGGCATTGTTAATAGAGAAACAACTCTCTGAAAACATTCTTGAAACCGCTAATGCGTTTATCCTTACTTTGGATATAAAAGCCGATATTACTCTTTTTAACAAATTCGCAGAAAAACTCACTGGTTATAAAAAGGAAGAAGTTCTGGGAAAGAACTGGTTCGACCTTTTCATTCCAAAACGTATTGGCTCTAAAATTCCCGAAGTTTTTTCCAATGTTTTAAAAAAAATGCCGGAATTCTCTTCCTATGAAAATCCTGTTTTATGTAAAAATGGTTCTGAGAGATTGATAAGATGGGAAAATACTGTTCTGAAAAACGAGAATGGAGAAATATCTGGAGTTCTCAGTATTGGTAATGACATCACCGATCGCGAAAAGATAGAATCAAAGCTTAAGCAGAATGAGAAAATGCTGCGACAAATTATCAATACCTCACCTAACTGCATCTTCGTGAAGGATCGGAACGGAATGTACATAGTAGTAAATAATAGAATGGCAGAGTTGCATAATACAACACCTGAAGAACTCGTTGGAAAGTACGATTACGAAATCGCACAAGAATGGTTTGAAACAGTAGATTATAACAAATTCAGAAAAACTGAACAGGAAGTTATCGACAACAAAAAAACATTATTAATAGATGAAGAACCCTTCGTTTACCATGGCGGAACTGAGCGATGGTTCCATACTACGAAGATTCCGTTTGAACTGGAAAATAATAAAAATTGTCTTCTGACTATATCAACGGACATCACCAAGCGCAAGCTGGCGGAGAAAGCTCTAAAAGAAAGCCAAGAACATTTTCACTCAGCGGTAAAGCATTCAGGAATTATTTTTACCCAAGTAGATATTGATTTGCGCTATAAATGGATTTTTAATCCTCATCCAAATTTTAATCCAAATAATTTGCTCGGCAAACGGGATGTTGAAATTGAAGATAACGAAGGAACAAGGGCACTGATGCAATTAAAACAACGAGTCATAAAAAATGGTCAAAAATGTCGTAAGGACATTGTTTTTCCGGTTTCAGATGGACCTCGCACATATGATATTATTGCTGAGCCAGTTAGGGATACCGCTGGTAAAATTGTAGGCGTCGAAACGCTTTCCTTAGACGTCACCGAGCGCAAGAAGGCAGAAGAAACTCTGCGGGATAGTGAAAAGAACTTCCGTGATCTGACCGATAACCTGATGGATGGCGTGGCTATTGCAGATGAAAACGGTTACTATATTTATACAAATCCCAAATTTTCAGAAATCACGGGTTACAGCAGGGATGAACTGCTTAAAATGACCGGATGGGATTTTACCCGTCCAGAAGATAGAGCAAAACTTAAACAAAGAATGAAAGACCACATGTCAGGCAAACCAATCCAGACGCGCTATAAGCGTATCATTATTAGAAAAGATGGAACGGAAGTACCTGTCGAAATGTCAACAACAACAACAATCTGGCAGTGGAAGAGGCGTCCAATGGCGATTATTCATGACATCACCAAACGCAAGCAGGCAGAAAAAGGTTTGAAAAAACATGAACAATTTCTGAATAGTATATTAGAAAGTGTTCAGGATGGTGTCAGTGTACTTGATCCGGATCTTACCATCCGCCATGTGAATGGAGTAATGAATAAATGGTATAAAGAAATTCTTCCTTTAGAAGGGAAAAAGTGCTATGAAGTCTATTATAATGCAGATAAGCCGTGTAAACCTTGCCCAACTCTTCGTTGTTTGGAATCCGCTAAAACAGAATGGAATATAGTACCGGGACTCACGGGAAGTCCTGTAGAGTGGATTGAACTTTTCAGTTACCCTATAAAAGACCCGAATTCGGATAAAATAACAGGAGTAGTCGAATTTGTTCGTGACATCACCGCGCGTAAACAGGCAGAAGAAAAACTTAAAGAAAATTCTTTAGAATTAGAAAAATATTATGTAAAAAGTGAAAAACAAAGAGTTGCTACTTTATCTGTTTTATCTGATCTCAATGAAACCACAAAGGAATTACGCTTAGAAATAGCCGGGCGTAAACGATCCCAGGCAATACAAAAAACATTATTTAACATTTCCAGTGCACTTAATACAACTGGTAGCATGACCGAGCTTTTAAGTAAGATAAGAGAATACCTTGGAAGTGTAATTGATACTACAAATTTCTATGTTGCTCTATACGATGAAAAAACCGATATGATCTCCCTTCCTTATGATGTCGATGAAAAAGATGATTATGAAATATTTCCTGCAGGTAAGACAATTACAAAATATGTCATTGAAACCAGCAAACCTCTTTTTGCTACAAAGGATGTAGTAAGAAAATTAATTAAAAAAGGATTAATTGAAACAATTGGTTCTCTTTCTGAAATCTGGCTTGGTGTACCCCTTAGAATTGAGAACAAAGTAATCGGGGTTATTGCTGTTCAAAGTTACGATGACCCCAATCTTTATTCTGAGAAAGATATTGAAATTTTAACATTTATTTCAGAAGAAATTGCTCTTGTCATCCAACATATTCAAGCGGATGAGCAGATCAGGAAAGAGCTGAAAGAAAAAGGAATATTGTTGAGGGAGGTGCACCACAGGGTAAAGAATAATTTACAGGTAATATCAGGTCTTCTTCAACTTCAGCAGAATGAAATAACAACAAAAGAAGATGCATTAAAGGGTTTTGCATCAAGCCAGGACAGAATACTGGCAATGGCAAAAGCGTATGAATTATTGTTAGGTTCGGAATATATGTCTGAGGTGAGTGTAGGGAAATATATTACATCACTTGCAGAGCAACTTAAATATAATTATGATAACCATAATAAGGTAAATATAACCTATTCTCTTGATGAACTCACAATCAGTATTGAGATATTAGATAGACTGGGACTTATATTGAATGAGATCATAACGAATGCGATAAAATATGCTTTTGAAGGAAGAAATTCCGGGAACATTTATATAGAATTGAAAGATGCTGAAGGCCACATGGAGATAAAGATATCAGATAATGGAATAGGCATTCCCCCAAAGATTAAATTTCATGAGCCGTCAACCCTTGGTCTATCAATTGTTGATATGCTTACCCAGCAGTTACGGGGAACCATGAAATTAGACAGGAAGAATGGAACGAGTTTTACGCTGGTAATGCCGAAGGAATTAAATAATTGAGAAAGGTAACATGTTAATAGTTGCGAGTTACGAGTTGCAGGTTGCGAGTGGCAAGATGGATACAGCCACTAAGTCTCTAAGACTCAAAGGAAGATAATAATGAATAAATATAAAACCGAAACGGAACCAAAAGGTTAATAAATGAACTTAGAGTCTTTGTGCCTTTGTAGCAAGATAGATTCAGCCACTAAGTCTCTAAGACTCAAAGGAAGATAATAATGAATAAATATAAAACCGAAACGGAACCAAAAGGTTAATAAAATGAACTTGGAGTTTTTGTGCCTTTGTGGCAAGATGGATTCAGCCACTAAGTCTCTAAGACTCAAAGGAAGATAATAATGAATAAATATCAAACCGAAAGGGAACCAAAAGGTTAATAAAATGAACTTGGAGTTTTTGTGCCTTTGTGGCTTTATTGTTACAAAATCCGATATTAGGAGCTAATAAATGAAAAAGATCTTATTAATTGATGATGTTAAAGATAATTTGAGAGCAGCTAAAGAAGCGCTGGAGGATTTAATTCCCGATTGTCAAGTGATCACAACGCTATCAGGAAAAGAGGGGGTGAAATTAGCAAAAGAGGAACAGCCCGATACGATTATTTCGGATATCATTATGCCGGAAATGGATGGTATTGAAGTATGTAAGAGATTGAGGGAAGATGAAGCGACAAAATATATTCCCATAATCATACACACCGGAACGATAACTGATACAAAAACTCGCATACAATGTCTTGAAGCGGGTGCTGATGTATTTCTGGCAAAACCAATCGATCCGGGGGAGCTTATTGCACAGATAAATGCGATGTTAAGGATAAAAGAAGCAGAAAATAAACTGCGAGCAGAAAGTGAAATGTTAGATGAAGTTGTTAAAAAAAGAACGAAAGAAATTCAAAAAGTGAATAAGAAGTTAAGGCAAGACATTTCAGAGCGCAAGAAAGCAGAGAAATCCTTAGCTGAGAGCGAACAATTAAACAGGGCTGTGATCGAGCATTCTCCAATTGGAATCTCCATAAGGGATAAAAACGGCACATTTCTTTTATCCAATAATGCATGGCAGAAACTTTGGGGATTATCTGATAATGAGGTTTCTGAATATCATAAACCAAGGAATAAACTCACTTTTGATGATAAGGATTCTTACCTTGGTGAGCATTCGGATAATATTAATAAAGTATATAAGACTGGAGGAGAATATCATATACAGGACATAAAACTTATACGTGATGAAAAAGATAAAGCGGGATTTATATCACAATATTTTTATGCTATTAAAGATGAAGAAAGAAATGTTCAAAGAGTGGTTATTTTGACAGAAGACATCACCGAGCGCAAGCAAGCGGAAGAAGCTCTGAAAGAAAGTGAAAGACAAATCCTCGCAATTTTTAATGATCCTAAAACATTTATAGGCATTTTGGAAACTGATGGTACCTTAAAAAGTGCAAATACTTCTGCTCTCACATTCATCGGAAAATCCATTTCTGATGTGAAGGGTGCTAAGTTCTGGGAAACACCCTGGTGGAATCATTCACCGGAACTTCAAAAAAAAGTAATATCCGGTATTAGGAAAGCATCTGCAGGTGAAAGGGTGCACTTTGAGGCAGAACATATTGGAAAGAATAATGAAAGAATATTTGTTGATTTTTCAATCAGACCTGTCAGAGACTCACATGGAAAGATTGAAAGTCTTATCGTAGAGGGAATTGACATCACCGAACGGAAGCGGGCGGAGAAAATACAAAAAACATTATATAACATTTCCAATGCTTTGAATACAGTTGGTAATTTGCACGAACTCTTCATTAAAATAAGAGAATACCTGGGAAATGTAATTGATACGACCAATCTTTATGTTGCTTTATATGATGAAAAAACTGATTCTATCTCTCTTCCTTATAATGTTGATGAAAAAGATGATTATGAAACATTTCCTGCAGGTAAGACAATTACAAAATATGTCATTGAAACCGGCAAACCTCTTTTTGCTACAAAGGATGTAGTAAGAAAATTAATTAAAAAAGGATTAATTGAAACAATTGGTTCTCCTTCTGAAATCTGGCTTGGTGTTCCCCTGAAAATTGAAAGCCAAATAATTGGTGTTATTGCGCTTCAAAGCTATGATGATCCAAATCTTTATTCTGAAAAAGATATTGAAATTCTAACCTTTATTTCAGAAGAAATAGCACTTGCCATCCAACATAAACAGGCAGACGAAGAATTAAAGATAAATCGAGAGCGGCTTAAAACAGCGAATTCGATCTTACGTCATGACATAACAAATGACATTGTAGTAATAAAAAGTGCACTTGATATTTACCGTGATGAGAATGATGAAACAATGCTTGATGAGATCGAGAAACGAGTAGAGAAGAGTATAAATACGATTAATAAACAACGTGAACAAGAAAAATTCATAGATTCTCATTCAGATTTAGATGAATTCGAGATAGAAAAAGTAGTTCATGATATTATCCCTAATTTTCCTGACATAAAGATCAATGTTACCGGTAAAGGCACTGCTTATGCGGATAATGCAATTTATTCGGTGTTTGAGAACATAATTGATAATGCAGTTAAACATGGCAAGACAACCAAGATGGATATTGATATTCGTTCAGACGAAGAGTATTGTGAGATCAGATTTGCAGATTATGGCACTGGCATACCAGATGACTTAAAATATAAGATATTCGATGAAGGTTTTTCTTATGGGAAAGCAGGGCATACCGGTATTGGATTGTATATTGTACAAAAAACTATTGATGATTATGATGGATTCGTTCATGTTGAGGATAACAAACCGAATGGAGCAGTATTTGTAGTACGTTTGAGGAAAATTATTGAGAGATAGAGGAGGAGGGTAGAGCGTGGAGAGAAATGGTGGTGGTAAATTAGGAAAGTTTAAATAATAGACTTAAGTTTCGAAGGAGTTGAAATTACTCAACAGTTAATCTTTTTATCTTTGCAATATTTCGTAACATAATTGATATTTATATATTTGCATATAAGTACAAGATTGGTTATTTAGGCTGCATTTTTATGGTTGACAAGGTTGTTTTGCATTTTATCGGCAGATACGAAAAAGCCAAATATGCTTTACCAAGCTGGGCTTGGTAAAGAGTTGGGTGCGGTTCTCTTTACCAATTCCATCTCTCTCCTCTTCCTCTTTACCAATTCCCCAATTGGTAAAGCAATAACAGTGAAGTTAGAAAATTTTCATTACAACTGCGAAACTTAAATAATTAAATTTGACAAGCGGTTAGTATTAATATGAACTCTACTAAATAATAAGTATTGAGAAAAAGCCCACATTAAATAAGGAAAAGTGTATGAAAAAGAAAACAAGTGAAGAACTTAATAATGAACTGAAGGGACTACCTAAGAAAATTGTTGATTACAAAAAGAAAGAGATTGAGAGTAGTGTAGTAGAACAAAACCTGAAAGAAAGTGAAAAAAAATATAGAACTTTAACAGAAAACCTGCGTGTAGGAGTTTTTAGAAGTACTGTCGGACTAAAGGGTAAGTTTATCGAAGTTAATTCTGCTTTTGTAAAAATGTTTGGGTATAGGAGTAAAGAAGAAATTTATAAATTTAATGTATCAGATTTATATAATAATCCGGAAGATAGAAGAAAGTTCAACCGGACACTATTAGAAAAAGGGTTCCTAAAAAATGAAGTTTTAAATTTGAAAAAAAAGGATGGCACAAGCTTTGTTGCATTAGTTAATACGAATGCTGTTAAAGATGAAAAAGGAGAGGTAATTTATTTTGATGGAGTTATTAAGGACATCACCGAGCGCATGCAGGCGGAGGAGACACTCAAAAAATCTGAACAGAATTTGAGAGCTCTTTTTATAGCGATGACTGATATAGTTCTGGAATTAGATCGGGAAGGAAGATATATCAATATAGCACCGACTTCACCTGACCTTCTTTATAAACCTGCATCTGAAATTTTGGGAAAAACCTTACATGAAATCTTCCCACTTAAGGAAGCTGATAAATTTATGTCTGTGATTCATAAATCTCTGGATGAGGATAGAATTGTGAAGATAGAATATCCTTTAAAAATTAAAAATAAAATTATTTGGTTTGAAGGGAGAGCAACACCCAAAACATCAGATACGGTTCTTTTTATTGCTCATGATATCACCGAGCGCAAAAATGCAGATGAAAAGATTCGCGAGAGTGAAGAGAAACTACGAAGCTTTATGAATACAACAACTATTGGCGTCTGGTGCTTCAAACCTGAGTTCCCAATAGATATTACTCAACCTAGCGAAAAACAAATCGATGAATTCATGAAATCTGTTTGTATTGAATGTAATGAAACCTATGCTATAATGATGGGAATAACCAAAGATAAAATCATTGGTATGATGCTTTCTGAAGTTCTGCCGGATTGTGAAGAAACCAGGGAATATTTCAGAGAGTTTATTAAAGGAGGATACAAACTTGATGGTGGAGAAACTCACGAAATATCGAAAACTGGAGAAGAAAAATACTTCTCTAATTCCTTCTTTGCTACAATAATTGATAATATGCTGTTACAAGCGTGGGGAACTCAAACAGACATCACCGAACGAAAACAAGCTGAGGAAACTCAAAAAATTTTATATAATATTGCGCATGCAATCAATACTACTAAAACTCTCAACGAGCTTTACAAAACAGTTCATATACAACTTGGTAAAATTATTGATACGAAAAATTTCTATATTGCTTTATATGATAAAGAAAATGATACTATTTTATTTCCCTATCATATTGATGAAAAATCAAAATTTATTTCATATCCAGCGAGAAAGACATTAACTGCTTATGTCATAAGGACAGGTAAACCACTTTTGGGTACGGAACAAGTTATAGGGCAATTGATTGAAGCCGGAGAAGTAGGAAAAGGAAAAAAGGGAACTAGTTGCAAAATTTGGCTGGGTGTTCCCTTAACTGTTGATAATGTAGTCATCGGTGCAATTGCAGTTCAAAGTTATACTGATGCTTCTATTTATTCGGAGAAAGATTTAGAAATTTTGGAATTTGTTTCAGATGAAATTGCACTTGCTATCAGAAATAAACAAGCAGAAGAATCCCTGCTGGAAAGCGAGGAGAAATTCAGATACCTTGTAAAGAATTCCAATGATGTATTTGTGAAAATCGACGAGAATGGGAAAGAGACTTATGTAAGCGATTCTGTTGAACGTATTACGGGTTTTTCTCCAGCAGAAATAATATGGCATTCTGGTTTTGAATTCATACACCCCGACGATATTGATCATATGTCGAAATCGCTCTCGAAATTACTCAAAATTCCAGGGGGAACTATACGGGATGAATACAGACACCAGCGAAAGGGTGGTGGCTGGGTTCATTTAGAAGCGATAGGAGAAAACTATCTGCATGAACCGTCAGTGCGCGGCATTGTACTTAATGTACGTGACATCACTGAGCGCAAGCAGGCAGAGCGGGTCCAATTAGTTATTTATAAAATTGCTAAAGCTGTAAATACCACTAAAAATATTGATGAACTATATAATACTATACATCAGCTTCTGAATACTGTTATTGATGTGAAAAATTTTTATATTGCACTTTATGATGAAGATGAAAACACCATATCTTTCCCATACTATATTGATGAAAAGGATACGAAACCTGAGCCTGTTCCCAAAGAACTATCAAAAGGTCTAACTGAGTATGTAATAAGGACTGGCAAGTCATTATTAGCTCCTAAGGAATATTATTTAAAACTCGCAAAGGAGGGTAAAATAGAGATTTCGGGATCTATATCTGAGGTATGGATCGGAATTCCCTTCCGGATTGAAAATAAAATTGTTGGTATCGTATCTGTACAAAGCTACAAAGATGCCTCTTTTTATAATAAAAAGGATTTAGAGATTTTAGAACTCATTTCATACGAGATTGCAATTGCTATAGAACACAAGAAGACAGAACAAATTAATCTTCGTCTATCTGAAAGCATTCGTAATGCTCGAGATGGGATAATCCTTACAAATCCTGAAAGTCGAATAACTTATATTAATCCTGCTTTTGAAAAAATGAGTGGTTATACACAGGGCGAACTCCTGAACAAAGATCCGGCAGACCTTATTGTAACAGAAGATACAACTGCTATTGCCAATGAAATCCGCTCCGCTGTTAAGACAAAAGGTGAGTGGCAAGGAGAGCTGTATTGCAAACGCAAGAATGAAGATATCTATCCAATTGACACACGTGTATTTGCAATTAAAAATGAAAAAGGTGAAATTGTAGAAATAGCAGCCATCCAGCAGGACATAACTGAGCGTAAGCAGGCGGAAGAAAAGATCAGAGAAAGCGAGAAATCTTTTAAAGATATATTCAATAATGCAATTGATGCAATCTACATACAAAATATTGATGGCAAGTTCCTCGACGTAAATCAGGGAGCTGTTATTATGTATGGTTATACAAAAGAAGAAATGATTGGTAAAACGCCGGATATAATTGGTGCTCCTGGAAAAAACGATCTTGAAATGGTTGGAGAATGTATAAAAAAAGCATATAATGGTGAACCACAACAATTTGAGTTTTGGGGGCAAAGAAAAAACGGAGAAGTCTTTCCAAAAATTGTTAGACTTTCAAGTGGCTACTATTTTGGTAAAAAAGCAATATTCGCTTTTGCTATTGATATCACCGATCGCAAGCAGACAGAGGAGATTTTAAATAAGGAACTTCGTAAGCGAAAAATACTCCAAGATGTGGCTTTGACTCTTCTTGAAACAGATTTAAACAAATCTATCAAAACTGCTTTAAAGGCAATCAGGATAGGACTAGATCTTCCAAAAGCAATGCTAAGAATAAGAGTTGATCCTAACAATGATTGGCAAATTGTAGATTGTAGAGAAAATTTGCTCGGAATTGAATCATGTTTACCTACAAACAAAAGAGGGGAAGAGGCAATTCTGGCTTATGAAAAAAAAGAAATTTCCGTTGTTAATGATATTCGAAAAAAATATTGGTATGAAAAACATAAAGATATTTGGGAAAAAACAAAAACACTTGCTTATCTCAGCATACCTTGTATAGATCATTCTGGTGATGTTAAGGGTATCCTTTACCTTCATGATGATAAAGTACGCATATGGAGTGATGATGACAAAAACATCGGGGAAGCAGTAGCAGCAGAATTAGCTTCAATCATCAATCGTAAGCATGCAGACGAAGAATTAAAGATAAATCGAGAGCGGCTTAAAACAGCAAATTCGATCTTACGTCATGATATTACAAATGACATTGTAGTAATAAAAAGCGCACTTGATATTTACCGTGATGAGGATGATGAAACAATGCTTGATGAGATCGAGAAACGAGTTAAGAAAAGTTTAAATACGATAAATAAACAACGTGACCAGGAACGGTTCATTGATTCTCATTCAGATTTAGATGAATATCAAATGGAAAAAGTGGCTTATGATAGCATCAAAAATTTCCCTGACATAAAGATCAATGTTGCCGGTACAGGCACTGCTTATGCAGATAATGCAATTTATTCGGTGTTTGAGAATATAATTGATAATGCAGTTAAACATGGCAAGACAACTAAGATGGATATTGATATTCATTCAGACGAAGTGTATTGTGAGATCAGATTTGTAGATTATGGCATTGGCATACCTGATGAATATAAACATAGAATATTCGATGAAGGTTTTTCTTATGGAAAAACAGGGCATACCGGTATTGGCTTGTATATTGTATGGCAGACAATTGAAGATTATGATGGGGAAGTGTTTGTTGAGGATAATAAACCGCAAGGAGCAGTATTTATAGTACATTTGAGGAAAACTATTGAGAGATGAAAGGCGAGTGTTTTCAGTTGTCATTCTATCGGTCAAATTCTTTGCAATGCCCAGTATTTTGAATTTATCTGAAACAATTACGGATGATTCCTGTGTCATCCATTCACAAGTTTTTAATATTTCCATTTCACAATCATGTTTTTATTGTTATACTTGACTTATAATTCTACACTCAAAAAATTCTACAAATTTTTCTAAAAAAATAATTTACGTATATGAAAGGGTTTCCTCATGAAGAAAAACTGGTTTAGAACAGCAATCATTATTGTTGTTTTCCTTGTAACTATCTACTATCTTTTACCACTCATTGCGAAAAAAGAATATGCTATCGTGAGCATTGATGCCTATGATCAGAACTCAAATCTGATCTACGAAATTAATGAGCATGAATATAAAATTGGAAGTAATCTATTCGGGCAGGAATTTGATGATCAGATAAAGATGACAGAGATACATGATTCCATTTACGTCACAGGAAAATTGCCTGACTACATGCTGAGAAACGTAGAGGGTGAGGTTGATTTTACTAAGGATCAAGTGATAAAAGCTGAGCTTGTAGAAAAGACCTCACGGGTAGAGCTTCCCTCCTGGTTCAGCAAAAAGGAACTTAAACTTGGTCTTGACCTGCAAGGTGGTATGCACCTCGTGCTTGAAGTTGACACAAAGGGACTTCCTGCCGAGACTGCAGAAAATGCTATAAAGAGTGCCCAGAAGATCATCACAAACCGTATCGACCAGTTCGGTGTGGCTGAACCCACGATCCAGAAGATCGGTAATAAGAGAATTCTTGTGCAACTTCCCGGACTACGCGATGCAGGTAGGGCAAAAGACCTTATCGGAAAAACTGCACTACTTGAATTTAAGCTTGTTGCAAATACTCAAGATATTAGAAATACTGTTGAAGCTATTGATGAATATCTCAAGAGCAACTATGATAAGTATGCCTATTTGAAAACCATAGAAGACGAGAAATCAACTGCAGTTGAGGAAGCACTTTTCGAAAGTGAAGAAGCAGATTCTCTTGCAGATTCAACTGCCGCAGCTATCGAAGAAACTTCTCATGACCACCTTTTTTCAAGTCTCGTGGCTGTATATGGACAGCGCTTGATCGTACGTCCTGAAAATCTCGATCTGTTCAGAAAAGTCATAAATCTTCCCGAGATAAAAGAGGTCATGCCCGAAGGCGTGATCACCCTACTTGGAAAGCTTGATAAAGATAATATTCAGGGAGCTCGTCCGGTTTATTTCCTCTATGATACCGTGGAACTCACAGGTACTCATCTTAAAACCGCAGATGTCCGTATAGGGCAGGGAATGGATCCCAAAATAGCAAACAAACCATACGTAAGTCTTCAGTTTGATAATGAAGGTTCGCGGATTTTCGCAAACGTAACTGGCAGCCATATTAATGAACAACTTGCTATCGTCCTGGACGACATTGTGCATTCTGCTCCTGTGATTAATGATAAGATCAGGGATGGAAATGCGATGATAACAGGTATTGGTGTAATGGAAGAAGCAAAAGACCTCGCGATCGTGCTCAATGCAGGTAATCTTCCTGCACCGGTGAATATTGTCGAAGAGCGTACTGTAGGTCCAACACTTGGATCGGATTCCATTAAAGCCGGTTTTAAAGCTGCTATTCTCGGTCTTGTGCTTGTCATGTTGTTCATGATCATTTATTATAAATTTTCAGGTGTGATAGCTAATATTGCACTTATTGCAAATGTCCTTATTATTCTTGCTGTTCTTACTATGCTTGATGCGAGTTTGACCATGCCGGGTATAGCGGGTATCATCCTCACGATAGGTATGGCAGTCGATGCGAATGTGCTTATTTTTGAGAGAATTCGGGAAGAGCTGCGTGCTGGTAAAACGGTACGCACCGCAATTGATAACGGCTATAAACGCGCAGTTATCACCATTGCTGATGCAAATATCACGACACTAATTACAGCGATCGTGCTCTACCAGTTCGGAACAGGTCCGATTCGGGGTTTTGCAGTTACACTGAGTATTGGTATTCTTGCTTCCATGTTCACCGCGATTGTGGTAACCAAAGCTATTTTTGATGGCGTGATTACTCGCAAGCCCAGAAAAAGTCTTAGCATTTAAGAGGAGATCAACATGCAATTCTTATCAAATACACATATAGATTTCATAAGCAAACGCAAAATAGCGTTCGTTATTTCTGCTCTTTTGATCGTAGCAGGTATCGTGTCATTAGTCATTCATGGCGGACCTCAATATGGTATTGATTTCACAGGTGGAACCCTTTTTGAATTTGATTTCACACCCGATTCAATCGAAACTCCCCCTGTCGAGATACAGGCGATCCGTGAAATACTTAGTTCACAAGGATTCAGTGATGCTGTTATTCAGGAATTCGGAAATCCCAATATCATCCTGCTAAAGATAAAAACAAGTGAAAACCCAAAAGAAGAAGAGGAAGCTCTGATGAGCATTCTTCGCACTAATTTCCCGAATTATGCAGCCAATAAAACTGAAGTTGATTTTCTGCGAAGAAGTGAGCATGTTGGCTCAAAAGTTGGTGAAGAACTACGCGGAAAAGCTATCATTGCAATTCTGATCGCCATGCTTGGCATCATTATATATATATGGTGGAGATTTGAACTTACTTTTGGCTTTGCCGCAGTGCTCGCACTTTTCCATGATGTGCTTATTACTATTGGAATGTTATCGATTTTCAATATTGAGATTACAATCAGTGTTATTGCAGCGTTGCTGGCAATAGTGGGTTACTCTCTGAATGATACGATCGTGCTTTTCGTAAGAGTCCGAGAGGATCTGAAAATCTATCGAAAAGAAAACTATGAATCGATTATCAATCATAGTATAAATGAAGTACTCTCCCGAACTATTGTAACATCCTTCACGACACTTATTGTTGTTATGATCCTGTTCTTCTTTGGTGGTGAGGGTATTAGAGCATTTGCAACCACGCTTCTCATGGGTATCCTAGTTGGTACATACTCATCCATCTTCATTGCAAGTCCTGTTCTTGTTGCTTATAGAAGTTGGAAGACCAAACATTCGGAGACTAAGCGCCGAAGAGTGTAATAAGCTCAAGATTGTATCGTGCATATCATAACAGGCACACATAAAGGGAACAAAATTTGTGTTCCAAAGGGTGATGTTCGACCAACGATGGACAAGGTTCGGGAAGCAATTTTTGCAATTATCCGAAGTGAAGTAGCACATGCAAATGTTCTCGATCTTTTTGCAGGGAGTGGCAGTCTTGGATTGGAAGCACTCAGTGAAGGTGCAGAGCGATGTGATTTTGTAGAAAACTCATACAAAGTTATTAAGATTCTCCAAAAAAATATCAATAATTTCACCTTTGAGAAATATGCCCATATACATAATTGTTCGGTCTTCAGCTTTCTAAATAATTGTGCAACAGTATATGACTTGATCTTTTTTGATCCTCCATATAAAGGAGAATTTGCATGCAGAATCATCAAAGCAATATATATGAATAATATTCTCTGTGACGAAGGAATAATTGTTGCAGAAACTGGAAAAAGCGAAGATCTTTCTGAATTTGAGAATTTTATTATCAAAGAAAAAATTTACGGTGAAACAAAGGTGACAATCTTAAAGAAAGGGTTCTTTTGAGAATTGAGTGTGTAAGTTTTCGAATTTCCAATATCCAACACGGAATATCCAATGATGAAGGAAAAGAATAGAGAAAATAAACAAAAGAAGTTCGATTTACAGGAACGTCTTGTTGATTATGCGATTAGATTCTGGTTACCAAGCCCCTGCTTGGTAACCAATACAAGAGATACATCACCCGCTTCAAATTACGGAGAAGCTCAAAGTACTGAATCTAAGTTGGATTTTATTTATAAATTGAAAATAGCTCTACAAGATTTGAGAGAGACCGAAGTTAAATGGATATTGGAAATTCAGATTCTTTTATTTCAATATATCAACCCAATTATAATTAAGAAGAACCAAAGAAAGGAACAGTATGAGTCTGAAATTGTATAATACATTAACTCGTAAAAAAGAAGAATTTAAACCCATCAGAAAAGATGAAGTTGGGCTTTATACATGTGGACTTACTGTTTATAATTATGCTCATATCGGGAATCTGCGCACCTATATTTTTGAGGATGTTCTCAAACGAGTGCTTATATATGATGGATACAAAGTTACCCATGTGATGAATATTACTGACATTGGACATCTTACTTCTGATGCAGATTCCGGCGAAGACAAGATGGTCAGAGAAGCGAAAAAAGAAGGTAAGACAGTTTGGGAAATTGCCGATCATTACACAAAAGCATTCGAAGACGATCTTAAGCAGCTTAATATTATTCCACCTGATTATCATGTTAAAGCCACTGCACATATTCAGCAAATGATTGACCTTATAAAACGATTGGAAGAAAAGGGATTCACTTATATCGCAGACGGGAATGTGTATTTTGATATTTCAAAATTTCCCGAATATGGAAAATTGGGAAGAATAAATATCAAGAGTTTGAAGCCTGGCGCACGCATTGAGGTTGATTCGGCAAAAAAGAATCCTCTAGATTTTGTGCTATGGTTTACAAAATCCAAATTCGATGATCAGGAAATGAAATGGGACAGCCCTTGGGGTAGAGGATATCCCGGCTGGCATGTTGAATGTTCGGCAATATCTATGAATTATCTCGGGGAAACATTTGATATTCATTGCGGAGGGATCGACCATATTCCTGTTCATCATACAAATGAGATCGCACAAAGTGAGGCAGCAACTGGCAAAAAATTTGTCAATTACTGGCTTCATGCTGAATTCCTCATTATGAATGAAGAAAAGATGAGCAAGTCTAAAGGTGGATTTCTTACATTGACAAAACTTAAAGAAATGGGCTATTCACCGATGGTGTATAGATATTTTTGCCTTGGCGCACATTACAAGCAGCCACTTACTTTCAGTGATGAAGCAATAGAAACTGCAAAATATGCGTATAATCGGTTGATAAATATATTAATCGAAATGAAGAAGAATCGTACAGAGAGTAAACCCAACCTTGAATACGTTAAAAAAATCAAACGGGATTTCAGTAAAAAAATTAATAATGACCTGAATATGCCGGAAGCACTGGCAGTGATGTGGCAGGTGCTGCGCACGAACGAAATCGGTAATTTGGAAAAGTATGATCTTGTATTTGAATTTGATCGGATATTCGGTCTGAATCTTGATAGGGCAGAGCAGGTTCTTGAAGAAGAAGCTCGACAAAAGGTTGATGTTCAACTTGTAGAACAGCTTATCAAGGAACGGGAGGATGCGAGAAAGAGTAAAGATTGGGCTAAATCTGACGAAATAAGAAACAGGTTGAGCGGTATGGGAGTGGAGGTTCGTGATAGTGCAGAAGGCACATTCTGGCGAATGAGATCATAACGCATATTTTTTATTATATTTCATGTAATCCATGATATTTTTACTAAATTATTAAATTCATATAAAAAAGCATAAAAAATTTGACAGTATTTTTGCAATTTCGGCAATCTGTATTTTCTAACTATATAAGTGGTATAAATGTGTATAAAATATAGTAGCCACCATAGCTCAGGGGTAGAGCAGGGGTTTTGTAAACCTCTGGTCGGGGGTTCAAATCCCTCTGGTGGCTCCAGAATTATTTTAAATGGGGAGATACCCTAGTGGTCAAAGGGAGCAGACTGTAAATCTGCCGGCGAAGCCTTCGGAGGTTCAAATCCTTCTCTCCCCACCATAAATTGCGGGAATAGCTCAGCTGGCTAGAGCATTAGCCTTCCAAGCTAAGGGTCGCGGGTTCGAACCCCGTTTCCCGCTCCATGCTCATGTAGCTCAGTCGGTAGAGCACATCCTTGGTAAGGATGAGGTCACCGGTTCAATCCCGGTCATGAGCTCCAATGAAATGTATAATAATAGGAGGATACATGGCAAAGGAAACTTATAAGAGAACAAAACCGCATGTTAATGTTGGTACTATCGGTCATATCGATCATGGTAAGACCACATTAACCGCTGCAATGACGCTTGTTCTTTCTAAAAAGGGGCAGGCAGATTATGTCTCTTTCGATCAGATCGATAATGCCCCGGAAGAGAAAGAACGTGGTATCACTATTGCAACTGCTCATGTTGAGTATGAGAGTGCAAATCGACACTACGCGCACGTAGATTGTCCGGGTCACGCTGACTATATCAAGAACATGATCACCGGCGCAGCCCAGATGGACGGCACGATCTTAGTCGTGAGTGCTGCTGATGGTGTTATGCCGCAGACAAGAGAACATATTCTTCTTGCAAAGCAAGTGAATGTACCTTACGTTGTGGTATTCTTGAACAAGACTGATATGGTCGATGATCCTGAACTCATTGAATTAGTAGAACTGGAAGTTCGTGATCTTCTCAATGATTATGAATTCCCCGGCGACGATGTCCCGATCGTAAAGGGCAGTGCTCTTGAAGCATTGAATAATCCTGATGATCCTGAAAAAACAAAATGTATTCATGAACTTATTGATGCGATCGATGAATACATTCCAATTCCCGATAGAAAAACAGATATGCCTTTCTTAATGCCTATTGAAGATATCTTCAGTATTCCGGGACGTGGAACTGTTTCTACAGGAAGAATTGAACGTGGTGTTGTTAAAGTTGGAGACAAAGTTGAGCGTGTTGGAATCAGAGAAACCCGTGAAATCGTTGTGACTGGCGTTGAAATGTTCAGAAAAATTTTGGAGCGTGGTGAAGCTGGTGATAACGTTGGTGTGCTAATTCGTGGTATTGCAAAAGATGATGTCGAACGCGGCATGGTTCTTGCCAAGCCAGGCAGTATTACCCCTCACAAGAAATTCAAAGGCGAAACCTATATTCTTACCAAAGATGAAGGTGGAAGACATAAACCTTTCTTCTCAGGTTACAGACCTCAGTTCTACTTCAGAACCACTGACGTGACTGGTACCTTATCACTCCCTGAAGGAACAGATATGGTAATGCCCGGTGATAGAGTGATCATGGAAATTGAACTTCTTACACCTATCGCTATGGAAAAAGGTCTTCGTTTCGCTATTCGTGAAGGTGGACGTACAGTCGGTGCTGGAGTTGTCACAGAGATAATCGAATAAGGACAATATAATGAGAATTTATATTAAACTTTCCTGCTCTGAGTGCAAATCACATAATTATGTGACCACGAAGAACAAGCAGACTCATCCCAATAAATTGGAATTTAAAAAATATTGTCCGAAATGTAGAAAGCATACACTTCACAAAGAAATTAAATAATTCATTGTGTAGGGCTGTAGCTTAATTGGCAAAGCGGCGGTCTCCAAAACCGAAGAGTGCGGGTTCAATTCCTGCCAGCCCTGCCATTATTTTCTGGATAGAAATTTATGTTTAAAAAAATAGCAAAGTTCTTAAAAGAAGTTCGCCAGGAACTACGTAATGTTGTCTGGCCAACAAAAGCAGACCTCAAAGAAGGCACAACTGTGGTTATTGCTTTCTCTGTAATTCTAGGTATCTTTATCTGGATCGTTGATAATATTTTCACACAAGTTGTGAATCTGGTGTTGTTTAGATAATGGAAAAAAAATGGTACGTGCTTCACACATATGTGGGCAAAGAGAAAAAAGTTAAAGAAGCGATCGAGAAGTTTCTTGAAGATAGCGATCTTAAAGAATACTTTGGTGAGATCATTATACCTTCTCATAAGACCTTTATTATCAGAGATGGTAAAAAGATCGTTAAAGAGAAGAAGATCTTTCCAAATTATATTCTTATGGAAATGAAAATGACTCCTGAAACCTATCAGTTCGTACTTCGGCTTCCTGCTACTACGAAATTTTTGGGTAGCGACAAAACTCCTAAACCATTATCGGAAAAAGAAGTAAATAGAATTCTCGGAGTGAAGAGAGATAAAGACTCTGTATCCAGCGAAATGAAATTCATTGTTGGCGACCGCATAAAGATCATAGACGGTCCCTTTGATGATTTTGAGGGTGGAATAGAGAGAATTATCGAAGACAAGGAAAAACTTGTTGTGAACGTGACCGTTTTTGGTCGTATAACACCGGTCGAGATCGGTTTCAGTCAAGTAGAAAAGCTCGATTAAAGGTTACTAATAATATGGCAAAAAAAATTTTAGCAAAAATTAAGATACAATTGGCTGCAGGTCAGGCTACTCCTGCACCTCCGGTTGGTCCAGCTTTGGGACAGCACGGGGTGAATATTGGGGAGTTCTGCAAGCAGTTCAATGATAAGACAAAAGATCAGCCGGGAATGATAATTCCTGCTTTGATCACTGTCTGGGCTGATAGAACATTCAGTTTTATTACAAAAACACCGCCTGCTGCAGTTCTGATAAAAAAGGAAGCTGGTTTGGCAAAAGGTTCCGGTGTGCCCAATATAGAAAAGATCGGCTCGATCACAGAAGAACAGGTCGAAAAGATCGCGAAGATCAAAATGGAAGATTTGAATGCTGCAGACATCGAAGCTGCGAAAAAAATGGTCGCAGGTACCGCCCGTAGCATGGGTATCACCATTCAGCATTAAGTGAAATATAGGAGCATACTTCATGAAAAGAGGTAAGAAATATAATCAGGGTTTTGAAAAGCTTGAAGCAGAAAAAGCATATGGACTTGCTGAATCTCTGGACCTGCTGAAAGAAATTGCAAATAAAAATTTCGATGAAACCGTTGAGCTTCACATTCGTCTGAGTGTTGATCCTAAAAAAGCAAACCAGATGGTTCGTGGGACAGTGGTGCTTCCTCATGGAACCGGTAAGGATGTGAAAGTACTTGTCTTTGCAGAAGGTGATAAGGTTGATGAAGCAAAAAATGCCGGCGCAGACTTTATTGGTATGGATGATCTCGCAGAAAAGATCCAGGGTGGTTGGACAGATTTCGATGTTGCAATTGCGACCCCCAATATGATGGGTAAGGTTGGTAAACTAGCTCGTATCCTTGGACCCAGAAGGTTGATGCCCAATCCTAAAGCCGGCACTATTACCAATGATGTTGAAAAAGCAGTTAAAGAAGCAAAAGCAGGCAAGGTAGAGTATCGTATTGACAAATTTGCAAACATTCATGTCCCCGTTGGAAAAGTATCATTTGAAAATGAAAAACTATCGGAAAATTCAGAAGTATTAATGCGAGCAATACTTCGTGACAGACCAGCATCAGCCAAAGGTCGATATGTGAAAAATATTACCCTGTGCTCAACAATGAGTCCGGGTATCAAAATAGATTCAGTTGGTTACATTAAAGAAATTCAAGCGAAATAAATAGGAAATTATATGGAACAGAAAGCTATAAATCCAAAAAACATTGAAAATGTTCATCGGTTAAAAGAGCGTTTGGGTGAAGCAAAAGCCATAGTGCTTGTTGATTATAAAGGAATATCTGTTCAGGAAGATACAGATTTGAGATGCAAATTTAGAGATAATAATGTTGATTACTTTGTTGCAAAAAATACACTGTTAAAATTAGCTGCAAAAGACTTATCACTCGAAGGTCTTGATGAATATCTTGTTGGTCCCACTGCTGTAGCAGTATCAAAGGAAGATGAAATAATTCCTTCGAAATTAATTTCGGATTTTATGAAGAGTCTTCCGGACGAAAAAGATTTTTTCAAATTTAAAGTCGGGATAATTGATAATCAGCTAATGGATGTTCAGGAACTTGAAAAAATAGTGAAACTTCCATCCAGACAGGAATTACTTGCGCAAGTCGTCAGAGGTTTAAATTCGCCTATCTTTGGATTGGTTTACACCCTTAACAGTATTTTACGAAAGTTGGTTCTTGTGCTCAATGAGATCAAGAACAAACAGCAATCATAAACGTATTTAACTGCATTTGAATAATAGATATAATAAAATAAATGATAATATGCTTAATTATAGGAGGATATAATGGCAGAAAGCAGCAAGAAAGATAAGATTATTGAGCTCGTAAAAGAACTCAATGTAATGGAATTAGCAGAATTAGTAAAAGCTTTAGAAGAAGAATTTGGTGTATCAGCTGCTGCACCAGTCGCTGCGGTTGCAGGTCCTGCTGCAGGTGAAGCCGCAAAAGAAGAAGAAGAGCAAACGGAGTTTGACGTCATCTTAACAAGTTCTGGAGCAAAGAAGATCCAGGTCATTAAAGTTGTCCGTCAGATTACAAAATTAGGATTAAAAGAATCCAAAGCCCTAGTTGATGAAGCACCAAAACCAGTAGCAGAAGGTGTTTCAAAAGATGAAGCGCAGTCAATTAAAGAGAAGATCGAAGCTGAAGGTGGCTCTGTAGAGATTAAGTAGATAATGACGTGTTATATAGCACATTTCATTCAAACATTAATAGACTCTTCATTCACTCGCATGAAGATGTCTTTTGCTAAATAAGGAGCACATGAAGGAAAGAAAGAGTTTTTCCAAAATGGCTGAACATCTTCATGGGTTTGAACTACCTGATGTAGAGATACCCAATCTGCTCACTATGCAGAAGGGCTCTTATGCTAAGTTTCTACAAAAGGACGTTCTACCTGAAAAGAGAGAAGATATCGGCTTGCAGGAAGTATTTAATAATCACTTCCCTGTAGAGGATACGCAAGGGCAATTCTTGCTGGAATTCATTCAATATACAATTCTCAAGGAGAAATATACTCCTGATGAATGTATTGAACGAAACCTGACCTATAGTTCTCCATTGAAAGTTAAATTCCGTTTAACAACCTTTGAGAAAACTGTTGAGGGTGAGCAGCAGAGGATTAAAAGCGTAAAAGAAAAAGACCTTTTCCTGGGTGAGATTCCAATGATTACCGATAGGGGTACCTTCATCATTAATGGTGAGGAGCGCGTGATAATCAGTCAGCTCCACCGTTCACCAGGTATCACTTTTACCAGTGATACTCATGGAAGCGGCAAGGTTCTCTATAACGCAAAGGTCATTCCGGTTCAGGGCTCATGGTTCCAATTTCTTACAGACACTTCGGATGTTATCTATGTTCTTATTGATAAACGCCACAAAGTACCTGTGACAACAATTCTACGATGTCAGGGGCTTTCCGATAATAATTCAATAAGAAAAACTTTTTATACTCCTCAGGAACTCGATCTTACAAAAGATGAATTTCTTGAGAGACTCCTTTTTGAAGATATTATCGATAAAAAGAGTGGTGAGGTAATTGCAGAAGGCGGTGCACTTCTTACAGAAGGTCTTGTTGATAAGATATTAAAAGCTAAATTCAAGAAGGTCAAGGTCATCCACGAAAGTCAGGACGACGAAAGAAGGATCGTGGAAAGCACTCTTGCAAAGGATCCCACAGCTTCTGAAGAAGAAGCACTAAAATTTATTTATAATATTATCCGTCCCGGAGAAGAGCCTCCAATTGATACCGCAAGAGAACTTATTAATAGGATATTCTTCAATCCAAAGAGATACAGTCTCGGTGAAGTTGGAAGGTATAAGCTGAACAGGCGTCTTCATCTTGAAATCCCAATTGAAACACAAATACTGACGAAGGATGATTTCATCGCAATTATTGATGAAATGGTTCGTTTATACAAAGGGATCAGTACGACAGATGATATTGATCATCTCAGCAATAGACGTGTCAGTGGTGTAGGTGAACTTGTAGCTAACCAGTTTTCAATTGGACTTTCCCGAGTAGCAAGAATTGCGCGTGAAAGAATGACCCTCAGTTCCAGCGATGATTCATCAGTACTTGGTTTAGTGAACACTAATGCATTGATGGCTGTAGTGAATTCCTTCTTTCTTACCGGTGAACTTTCCCAGTTCATGGAGCAAACCAATCCACTTGCAGCTATCACTCATATGCGACGTTTAAGCGCTTTGGGTCCAGGTGGATTAACGAGAGAGCGAGCGGGTTTTGAAGTGCGCGATGTTCACTACTCACATTATGGAAGAATATGCCCTATCGAAACCCCTGAAGGACCGAATATTGGTCTATTAACTTCACCGGCTATCTATGCCCGTGTGAATAGATTTGGTTTTTTGGAAACTCCTTATATCAAGGTGGAAAACGGAAGAGTTACCCATCAGGTCGATTATCTCGATCCTACCCAGGAAGAGAATATGAAGATCGCACAAGCAGGCATTGAAGTTGATAAAACAGGTAACATTATAAAAGAACGTGTCTTCTGTCTGTCGGGCGGTGACTTTGTACTCGTTCCAAAAGAAGAAGTTGATTATATCGACTCCTCAAGACAGCAGATCGTTAGCGTTTCTGCTGGTCTTGTACCTTTCCTTGATCATGATGATGCAAATAGAGCATTAATGGGATCCAACATGCAGCGGCAAGCTGTGCCTCTCATAAAACCATGTCCGCCAATTGTCGCCACCGGAATTGAAAAATTAGTTGCTCAAGATTCGGAACTTGCAATAAAAGCTCCATTCGATGGTGAAGTCGAAAAAGTTTCATCGGATGAGATTATATTGAAAAGAATTCTTAAAGATGATGAAAAAGAATCAATTTCGGCTCTGGAGGATAAAAGAGTTTTTAAACTAAAGAAATTCCAGCGAACCAATCAGGAAACCTGTATTAACCAGCATCCTGAAGTTGTGGTCGGACAGAAAATCAAAAAAGGTGAATTGATCACTGACGGTCCTGCAATTAAGAATGGTGAGCTTGCTCTTGGTACTAATATGCTTGTGGCATTCATGCCATGGTACGGATACAACTATGAAGATGCGATTATTATAAGCGAAAAAGTTGCCCGTGAAGATGAGCTGACATCCATTTATATTGAAGAACTAGAAGTGCTCGTTCGTAGTACTCGAGAAGGAGATGAAGAACTCACTGATGATATTCCGAATGTGCCGAAATTTGCATTAAGAAATCTTGACACAACAGGGGTTGTTCGCGTTGGCTCTCATGTTAAATCCGGCGACATATTAGTTGGTAAGATCACTCCAAAATCTTCAAATGTTGATTTGTCGCCTGAAGAAAAATTGATGAGGGCATTATTTGGAGAACGTGCTGGTGATTTCTCTGATACCTCGTTAAAAGCAAAACCTGGTATGGAAGGTATGGTCGTAGATGTAAAAGTCTTCTCAAAAGCAGAAAGCGACGAACTCTCCGAGCAGGAAAAAGAAGAGAAAATATCAAAGCTGAAAAATAAATTTGATACGGAAAACAAAAAAATCTATAAATTTCTCAAAACTAAATTAACAGACTTGTTACATGGCGAAACTGCATATAGAATTAATGAAGAAAAAACAGGGCGTTTTTTTATTCCGCCTAATAAAAAAATAACTGATGAAGAACTGAAGAAAATCTCTTATAAAAAATTGAATTTGGAAAATAAACTTACCGACAATGAGAAGAAGAATGAGCAGATCTATGAAGATGTTATCGTAGATGTTAAAAATGCTCTTGATGAAAATGACAACAATTATAAAAAGCACAAAGACCGTGTTAAATATGGTGATGAACTTCCTTCCGGTGTATTGAAAATGGTGAAGATCTTTATCGCAAAGAAACGACAGATTGAAGTAGGTGATAAAATGGCTGGACGTCATGGTAATAAAGGTGTGATCGCAAAGATTGCTCCTATCCAGGATATGCCTTTTATTGAAGATGGTACTTCTGTTGATATTATTCTAAATCCTCTTGGTGTTCCTTCACGTATGAATATAGGACAAATACTTGAAACTCACCTTGGTTGGGCTGCCAAAGCTCTAGGGTACGAAGTAGAAACCCCGGTTTTTGACAGTGCAACGATTCAGGAAATCACAGATGAGCTTAAAAAAGCGAATCTTACAGAAGACGGAAAAGTAGTGCTTTATGACGGCAAAACCGGTGAAGCAATGCATGAACGTGTCACAGTCGGTGTAATATATATGATGAAGTTGAACCACCTTGTTGTTGATAAAATGCATGCCCGTTCTACTGGACCTTATTCACTTGTCACTCAGCAACCTCTCGGAGGTAAAGCGCAACATGGCGGGCAGCGACTCGGTGAAATGGAAGTCTGGGCTTTAGAAGCTTATGGAGCATCTCGCCTGCTTCAGGAAATGCTCACAGTAAAATCTGATGATGTTGATGGTAGAAATAAAACATACGAAGCTATTACAAAAGGTAAGGAATTACCGGCTCCCGGTATTCCCGAATCATTTAATGTGCTTGCAAGCGAGCTGAAGAGTCTTTGTTTGGATTTCGATCTGCTGTCAAACAAATCTGAAAGCTCAACCGGTAATAATGAGTAACACCCCAAACTATGAGGGTCATACATGATTAGAGAATTAAAAAGAGACAGGGTCGTAAAAAATTACGATTATGTAAGCATAAAGATTGCTTCTCCTGAGAAGATCCGTGACTGGTCTTACGGAGAGGTGACCAGACCTGAAACGATAAACTACAGAACACTCAAGCCAGAAAAGGATGGACTGTTCTGCGAAAGGATATTCGGACCTGAAAAAGACTATGAATGTTCATGCGGCAAGTATAAGAAATATCGTTTTAAGGGCTTGATCTGTGACCGTTGCGGTGTAGAAGTTACCTCCTCAAAAGTTCGTCGCCAGAGAATGGGACATATTGAACTCGCAGTACCTGTTGCTCACATCTGGTTTGTGAAGCAAATACCCAGTTCGATTCAGCTACTACTCGATCTGAAATCAAAAGAATTAGATCGAGTTCTTTATTATGAATCTTATATTGTGCTCAATCCTGGTGCATCTGAATATAATGTCGGTGATGTTATTGATGAAGAGTCCTATCAGCAGGCAAAAGAGAAATATCCCACAGGCTTTGAGGCAGAAATGGGAGCTGAGCCAATCAGACGGCTCCTTTCTGAGATTGATCTTAATGATGAGGTTGATAAACTCCGAACTTCGATAAAATTTGAAACCAAACAAGCAAAAACCAAGCTAATTAAAAAACTGAAAATTGTTGATGCATTTTTAAATTCAGGTAACCATCCTGAATGGATGATACTTGAAACTATACCAGTCATGCCACCCGATCTGAGACCACTTGTATATCTTGAAGGTGGAAGTTTTGCAACTGCCGATTTCAACGATCTCTACAGAAGGGTTATTACAAGAAATAACCGTCTGAAAGCACTCATTGATGGACATGCTCCTGAAGTTATCCTGCGTAATGAAAAGAGAATTCTTCAGGAAGCAGTTGACGCACTTCTGGATAACAGCAGAAAATCAAGACCTGTGAAGGGGAGAGGAAATAGACCTCTCAAATCATTGAGCGATCAGCTTAAAGGGAAAAAAGGTCGATTTAGACAGAATCTTCTTGGAAAACGTGTTGATTATTCCGGACGCTCTGTTATTGTTATTGGTCCTGATTTAAAGCTTAATCAGTGTGGACTACCCAAGAAGATGGCTCTTGAACTTTTTAAACCTTATATTATAGAAAGAATTGAGAAGTTTGAAGGTATAAGCACAACCAAACAGGCAAAACGCCTTATGGAAGAGAAGAAACCCGAAGTCTGGAAGATCCTCGAAGAAGTAATAAAGGACTATCCTATTCTTTTAAACAGAGCTCCTACTCTTCATCGGCTGAGTATGCAAGCATTTATACCTGTGCTTATTGAAGAAAAAGCCATACAGCTTCATCCACTCCTTTGTTACCCATTCAATGCTGACTTTGATGGTGACCAGATGGCTGTGCATATTCCTCTTTCAGGGGAAGCACAAATGGAAGCTCGTGCGCTCATGACTCCTGTGAACAATATTCTTTCTCCTGCGAATGGGAAACCTGTGCTTATGGCAAGTCAGGATATTGTACTTGGAGTATATTTCCTCACTACCGCAACTTCAGAAGAACCCGATGACCCAAAAGATCTTCCCAAATTCAATTCTACCGAAGAAGTGCTTATGGTTTATGAACTGCATGGCAATAAGTCCTATCAAAAGTATGAAAAATCAGAAGAGGATACAGGGTTGCACATCCATTCATGGATCGAGTATAAATGCTCGCGTTTAGGGAAGCGAATAATTACCACAATTGGACGTGTCATCTTTAATCAAATAATCCCTAAAGATATTAGTTTTAAGAATTATAATTTTGATAAAGGTAAAATCAACCAACTCACTTATGAAGTATATGAAAAGTACGGTGCGGAACGTACTGCATATTATCTCGATGACTTGAAAAATATTGGCTTTCAATATGCAACAAAATCAGGTACGACATTCGGTATGGTTGATGTTATCGTTCCCAAAGAAAAAGCGAGTATTCTAGCTGTTTCAGAAAATGAGGTTGTAGAAATTCAAGAAGAATATGATACCGGTATTATTACAGAAAGTGAACGCTATGACCGTTTGATCGATCAGTGGAAGATCGCAACGGAAGAGATCACTGATAAGATGATGGAAGAACTTAAGTTGGACAGGCATGGATTCAATCCTATCTGGATCATGGCGGTATCCGGCGCCCGGGGCGGGAGAGATCAGATCAAACAGCTCGGTGCAATGAGGGGTTTGATGGAAAAGCCCGCTCGTAAACTTACCGGTGAAATAGGCGAGATCATTGAAAACCCGATCAAGTCAAACTTCAAAGAAGGTTTGACCATCTTGGAATACTTCATATCCACACACGGTGCCAGAAAAGGATTGGCTGATACTGCACTGAAAACTGCTGATGCCGGCTATCTGACCCGTCGTTTGGTCGATGTTGCCCAATCAGTTGTTATCTCCACACACGATTGTGGAACCATGCAGGGTGTAGATATGACTTCACTCAAAGAGGGCAATAAAACAATCGAACCTTTGAGTGATCGAATTAAAGGTCGTACTGCTGTTGAAGAAGTTGTTGATCCTGTAAGTGGGGAGATCATTGTAGAAGCCGGCGAGACTATTTCTGATGAAAAAGCAAATCTTATTCAAAAACACGGTATCAGGGTGGTTCGAATTCGTTCTGTGCTGACCTGTGAAGCCGATAAGGGTATTTGTGCTAAATGTTATGGAAGAAATCTATCCACAGGAAAACCCGCAACGATAGGGGAACCTGTCGGGGTGATCGCAGCCCAAAGTATTGGTGAGCCCGGAACACAGCTTACGCTTCGTACATTCCACATTGGTGGAGCAGCAAGTACTCTGGTGGAAGAAGCGGAAGTTAATGCGGAAAAAGATGGTATTGTTAAATATGACAGATTAGATTATGTGGTAAACAGGGATGATCAGAGGATCGCCTCAAGTTACCAGGGAAAAATACGAATTATTGATCCTGAATCGAAAGAAGAACTCAGCCATTATAGTGTTGAGTATGGTGCAACTATCTTTGTGGCAGAAGACCAGAAAGTTGTGAAAGATACTCTTTTGTTCAGCTGGGACAACTATAATACACCATTGATTTCCACTGCAAAAGGAACTGTTCATTATGATGATTTTATTACAGATGAAACCTATAAAACAGAATTCAACGAACTGACCGGTCGTACTGAGATCACAATTCTTGAATCGAGAGATGTCGGCAAACAGGCAACACTCATCATTGAAACTGATAAAAAGAAGAAAATTAGAGTTCCATTACCAGCCGGACTTAATCTTGAAACCGAAGAAGGAGCACGAATATTCCCAGGAGAAATTCTGGGTAAAACTTCCCGTGTGACAGTGAAACAGCGAGACATCACCGGTGGTCTTCCTCGTGTTGTAGAACTCTTTGAAGCTCGCTCTCCTTCAAGTAAAGCGATTATTACTGAAATTGATGGTGTGGTAAAAATAGGCAAGCTGACACGCCTTGGAAGAAAAGTTACTATCTTTTCTGAAGCATCAGGAATTGATAAGAACTATACAATTCCTTATGGAAGAAGAATCATTGTCCATGAAGGTGATGTTATTAAGGCAGGTGATCAACTGTCAGATGGACCAATCGATCCGCATGATATTATTTCTGCAAGAAGTGTGATTCAAACTCAGGAATTTATCACAAATGAAATTCTTGAAATATATCGAAAGCAGGGTGTGGATATCAATGACAAGCACATTCGTGTGATAGTTCGCCAGATGATGCAGAAAGTAAAAATACTCGATCCGGGTGATACAATTTTCCTTGAAGGCGAGATCGTTGATAAACTTCATGTGAAGAAAGTGAATATCCAGGCTGAACAGGATGGCGGCAAGGTCGCTACATTTGAGCAGCTTCTCATGGGTATCACAAAATCTGCGTTGATAACTGACAGCTTTATCTCTGCAGCTTCATTCCAGAATACAACAAAAGTGCTGACTGAAGCAGCAGTATATGGGAAAGTGGATACCCTAGAAGGACTCAAGGAAAGTGTGATCATTGGTCACAGAATTCCTGCAGGAACCGGCACAAAATATTGGCGTAAGATGGTAAAAGATACTATTGATGAAGAGTTGAGTTTAAAGAAAACAGTAGAAAAATTACTTCCTGAAGAAAACCTACGTATTCAGGAAAAACATTTTGAAAACAATATACAAGAATAGGAGGCGTAAGTGCCTACAATTTCACAGCTTATAAGAAAGGGCAGAAAGAAACAGAAGAAGGCCAAAAAGAATAAGGCCTTACAGGGTTGTCCTCAAAAAAGAGGTGTGTGCACAAGAGTGTATACCACAACTCCAAAAAAACCTAACTCTGCATTGCGTAAAGTTGCACGTGTGCGTCTTTCAAATGGAATTGAAGTAACATGCTACATTCCAGGTGAGGGACACAACCTGCAGGAACACTCCATTGTGCTGATTCGGGGAGGTCGAGTAAAAGACTTACCTGGCGTACGTTACCATGTTATTCGCGGAACTCTTGATGCAAGCGGAGTGGATAGTAGAAAGAAAAGCCGTTCCAAGTATGGAACAAAGAAAACCAAGAAATTAGGATAGTGGGTTTAAATGTCTAGAAGAAAAAAAGCTCAAAAAAGACAGATACTTCCTGATCCAAAGTATGGTGATATCATTGTTGCGAAATTTATAAACCAGATGATGGTGCGCGGGAAAAAGAGTCTTGCTGAACGTAAATTTTATCATGCATTAGATATCATACAGAATAGGACACAGGAAGATCCTATCAAAGTTTTCAAGCAGGCGCTTGAGAACGTGAAGCCGAAAGTTGAAGTGAAAACTCGTAGAATCGGTGGTGCGAACTACCAGGTTCCAATAGAAGTCAACAGGGAAAGACAGCAAACACTTGCTTTCAGATGGATCGTTAATTTTTCGCGTAAACGCCATGAAAAGACCATTGATGAAAAATTGGCTGGTGAACTTATCGCTGCATACAAGAACGAAGGTTCATCGATCAAGAAGCGTGAAGAGGTCTGGAGAATGGCAGAAGCGAACAAAGCATTTGCACATTTTAGAATCTAACAATGTATCAAAAACACTATGACCTGGAAAATATCCGCAATATCGGGCTTATCGCTCATATTGATGCGGGAAAGACGACCGTTACTGAGCGGATCCTTTTCTATACAGGCATAGTGCACCAAATGGGAGAAGTACACGAAGGTACAGCAACAATGGATTGGATGGTTCAGGAAAAAGAACGCGGTATAACAATTACTTCTGCAGCAATAACTTGTTTCTGGAAGAATAATAGGATCAATATTATCGATACTCCGGGGCATGTTGATTTTACTGTTGAAGTGGAGCGTTCATTACGTGTTCTTGACGGCGCTGTGGTAATTTTCTGCGGTGTTGGAGGTGTGGAACCTCAATCTGAAACAGTGTGGCATCAAGCAGACCGATATCATGTTCCCAGAATTGCTTTCATTAACAAGCTGGATAGGATCGGTGCCGATTTTGATTATGCAGTGAAAACCATCAGAACAAAACTTCAACCAAATGCAGTTCCTGTACAACTTCCCATCATATATAATGATGAATTCATTGGCATTGTAAGTCTGGTTAATCAGAATGCTTACATCTATGATAAGGATGAAGAGGGTTTGGAGTTTTCTACAACATCACTTGATGATGAAAGAATTTCTCCTGAACTGATCGAAAATATTGTGGATAGCAGGGCAAAACTCATTGAAAAATTAGCTGAATTCGATGAAGTGCTTCTTCAAAAGTACATTGATGAAGAAACAATTACTGAAGGGGATATCGACGCATCATTAAGAAAAGTAACATTAACATCAGAATTCATGCCGATCCTCTGTGGAGCTGCGCTTAGGAATAGAGGAATTCAACCACTGATTGATGCAATTGTAAAATATCTTCCTTCACCAATAGACGTTCCCGAGATCGATGCTATTGATCCGAGAACAGGCGAGGAAATGAAGATCAAAGTTGATGAGTCATTACCCTTTTCTTCCCTGGCTTTCAAGATACAGGTGAATCCCTATGTGGGTAAGCTGACTTATCTTAGGGCATATTCCGGGAAGATCAACAAGGGCGACCATGTGCTGAATGTCAATACGGGTAAAAAGGAAAGAATTACACGTATCATGCACATGCATGCTAATAAATCAGTGAACGTAGACAGCATTTTTGCGGGTGAAATTTCCGCAGTGGCTGGTTTGAATGAAACAGTTTCTGGTGATAGTATTACTGCAATACAAAATCCTGTATTGCTTGAACGCATCAATTTCGCCGATCCCGTTATGTCAGTTGCAATAGAACCGAAGACAAAAGCCGATCAGGAAAATGTTAAGGATACATTGCCACGTCTTCTTGAAGAAGATCCCACCTATATAATTATTGAGGATAAAGATACCGGACAGACCCTCATTTACGGAATGGGGGAACTGCACCTGGATATCCTTGTTGATAGATTAAAGCGTGAATTCAAGATCAACGTAAACGTAGGTAAACCTCGAGTGAATTATAAAGAAACTATTATCAGTGAAGCTGATGGAATAGCAAAGCTCGAAAGAAACATTGGCGGTCATGGTCAATTTGCAGAAGTAAAATTGCATCTTGAACCTTATCGCAGCGAATTTGGAGAAGCAAGGAAAAAAATACTGATCGAGAATGATTCATCCGAAGAAGAAATTCCAAAAGATTTTATTCAAGCAGTAGAAAGCGGCATTCTGGAATCCGCATTAAGTGGTCCCCTAACCGGGAACAGGATGGAAAATATCAAAGTGCTCATATCAGGTGGTTCATTCAGCCCTGTTGACTCATCAGAAATTGCATTCAAGATTGCTGGTTCAATGGCGTTTTCAAAAGCACTTCAGCATGCAAAATATGCATTGCTTGAGCCAATTATGAACATCACTATTATCACCCCTGAAGAGTATATGGGCAATGTGATAAATGACCTTAACAGCCGTCGAGGCAAGATCTTAGAAGTTAAAGATAAAGATTCAATAAAAATATTAAGTGGCTTGGTTCCATTAAGCGAAACTTTTGGATATACAACTGCTCTACGTTCAGCATCTCAAGGAAGAGCATCCTATTCAATGGAATTCAAAGAGTATGAAATGGTTCCAGAAAATATTTCAAATCAAATTATAAACAAAATGCGCGGTTATTAGAATTGAGGAGATATGAATAAGATAAGAATCAAATTAAAAGCGTATGATCATTTTCTGTTGGATAAGTCTGTTGTGGACATCATAAGAAACACAAAAGGAACAGGTGCAAAGATCGTCGGTCCTATTCCATTACCTACCAGACGCAGATTGTACACAGTATTGCGATCACCCCATGTTGATAAAAAGTCTCGCGAGCAGTTCGAAATGAAAATTTATAAGAGAATTATTGACATTGAAAACCCAACTCCAAAAACAACGGACGCGATCAAAAATTTGAACATACCTGCCGGTGTTCATATAGAGATAAAAACCTAAACTATATCTAAATATAAATTTTTAGGAGAAAAAATGTTAGGCTTAATTGGTAAAAAGATTGGAATGACTCGATTATTCACAGAAAATGGTGACTCTGTTGCTGTGACACTTATTGAAGCGGGTCCCTGTACTGTTACCAGTCATAAAACCAAAGAGAAAGATAATTATTCTGCACTTCAGCTTGGATTTCAGGAAGTTCCTGAGAAAAAACTCACTAAACCTCTGGTGGGACATTTCAAGAAAAATAATGTCGCACTTTTCAAGATCATGAAAGAGTTTAGAGTAAATGAAGATGTGATGAATGATTATTCTCCTGGTGCAGAAATGAAAGTGGATATTTTCAAATTAAGAGATAAAATTCATGTGACTGGAATATCAAAAGGAAAAGGATTTTCTGGTGTGATAAAACGCCATAACTTCCATGGGAAAAGTGCCACTCATGGTACTCACGAGAGCTTTCGTGGAACGGGTTCTGTGGGCATGTGTGCATCACCTTCAAAAATTCAACGTGGCAAAAAAATGCCCGGTCAATATGGCAATGGTCAGGTTACAGTTCGCAACCTCACTGTGTATAAGATCGATGAAGAGAGAAATCTCCTCATGGTAAGAGGAGCGATTCCAGGTCATAGAAACAGTATTGTAATGATTCAAAAAACTAAGTAAAAGGTTTTGTTATGGAAGCAATAAAGTATTCAAAAACAGGTGAAGAAATTGGAAAAGTTACTTTACCGGAACATCTCTTTGATACAGAAGTAAACCAGGCTGTTCTTCATGAAGTGATAACATTTCTCAGACAGAATCGGCGTTTGGGAACAGCATGTGTCAAAGGGCGCTCTGATGTCAGAGGTTCCACGCGAAAATTATATCGCCAAAAGGGAACAGGCAGAGCAAGAGCAGGTAGTAAAAAAAGCCCGATAAGAGTCGGCGGTGGTGTCGCATTCGGACCTCGTCCAAAGGACTGGCATACAACCATTCCTAAGAAGAAAAAGAGAATTGCATTAAAATCAGCACTTAGCAGCAGAAAAGAACATGTTGCAGTCATTGAAGATGTCATGATGGAGAATCCCAGTGCAAAAGCTGCTAAGGATATTCTGAACGCAACTAAGATAGCTTTTACACGCTGCTTGTTCGTGATGTCAGACAACGAACCCAATTTGGTCCGCTCACTGAGGAATATCAAGAATGTTTCCAGTATTCGTGCCGAGGACCTCAATGCCTATGAAATCCTTCATGCGAGCGATATGATCATAACTGAAAAGGCATTGGAGAAAATGGAAGAGGTGTTCAAATGAACAAGGATCCAAGACAAATTATTATTCACCCCATCATAACTGAAAAAGGAACTCATATTCAAGAAGAAGCCGGTGGTTATGTATTCAAAGTACAGCTTGGCTCTAATAAAATAGAAATTCGAAACGCTGTACAGGAAATTTTTAAGGTTAATGTTCGCAAAGTTAACACCATAAATTGCAAGGGTAAACCAAAGAATCTTGGACGCTATCAGGGCAGAAGATCAAACTGGAAAAAAGCCATTGTATACCTCGCAAAAGGTGAATCTATAAGCGAATTTGAAGTGATGCAGTAAAAAATGTTTAGAGCTTCTTATTTTAATTGACATAAAATATTAACGGTTAGGTTTTTAACACCTATCCCTAAAATGGAGATGTAGTTCATGGCATTAAAAAAATATAAGCCTATAACACCAGCTAGACGGTATTATACGGGTTACTCCTTTGATGAGATCACAAAGGATAAACCAGAGAAATCTTTGATCGTTCCAGCAAAGAAAACAGCTGGAAGAAACAATCAAGGAAGGATCACTATCCGTCATCGTGGTGGAGGTCATAAACGTTTTTATAGAATTATAGATTTTAAGAGACATGATAAGAAAGGGATCGAAGCCAGAGTGCACTCAATTGAATATGATCCCAACCGTTCAGCTCGAATTGCATTGCTTTACTATGCTGATGGTGAAAAACGTTACATTATTGCACCTGATAAACTACAGGTAAATGATGTGATCATGATAGGTGAAAATGTTGAGATCAAACCCGGGAACGCTCTTCCAATAAAGAAGATCCCGATCGGTACAATGATCCATAATATTGAGTTCAAACCAGGTCGCGGTGCCCAGATAGCACGCAGTGCAGGTGTCGACGCCGAAATTGTTGCTAAAGAAGGCGGCTATGTTCATGTAAAAATGCCTTCCGGTACTATTCAGCTTCTTCGCTGGAACTGCTATGCAACAATAGGACAGGTCAGCAATATTGATCATTCCAAGATTTCTTATGGTAAGGCAGGTAGAAAACGCTGGCTTGGACGCCGTCCTCGAGTAAGAGGTGTTGCCATGAATCCTGTTGATCATCCAATGGGTGGTGGTGAAGGTAAATCATCTGGTGGTCGTCATCCTGTTTCTCCATGGGGTACACCCGCAAAGGGATTCAAAACCAGAAAGAAAAAAAAATATTCTGATCCCTACGTGATTAAGAAGAAACGCAAATAAGCGGAGGATTTTTTAATGGCAAGATCACTCAAAAAAGGACCCTTTTACGATGAGCATCTTATGCTTAAAGTAGAAAAGTTAAATGAACTGAACAAGAAACAGGTCATCAAAACCTGGTCCCGCCGTTCTACAGTTATGCCCGAATTTGTTGGTCATACATTTGCAGTTCATAATGGCAAAAGATTCGTACCCGTCTTTGTAACAGAATCAATGGTGGGGCATAAGCTTGGAGAATTCTCTCCTACTAGGACGTTCCGTGGTCATAAGGACAAGAAAGAAAAACTTGCAAGGAAACGTGTTTAATTATGGAAGCGATCGCGAGAATTAAAAATCAAAAAGGTTCACCAAGAAAAGTACGTCTTGTAGCAGATTTGATTCGTAATAAACGGGTTGACGCTGCAAGAGATATTCTAAATTTCTCAAAAAAGCGTGCTGCACGCAGTATCCTTAAAATACTCGATTCTGCTGTAGCAAATGCTGCAACCAAATCAGGTAAAGTCGAAATTGATAAATTATATATAAATAAGATCACCGTGGATGAGGGCATCACAATGAAACGCTGGCGTTCTCGTGCGATGGGTCGAGCTGATATGATCTTCAAAAGAACTCATCATATTGCTTTATCCGTAACAGATGAAATGGAAGATTAGGAGGCACATTGGGTCAAAAAACTAATCCCGTTGGTTTTCGAATAGGTTTTAATAAAGACTGGGAATCTATTTGGTTCGCTAATACTCGCAAAGAGTATGTTGAAACATTCTATGAAGATTTGCGAATCAAAGATTATCTGACTAAAAGATTGTCAGATGCAATGGTCTCAAAAATAGAAATTTACCGTAAAAGTAATAAATTAACAGTTGTGATACATACTGCGCGTCCGGGTATTGTGATCGGCAGAAAAGGTGTCGAGATAGAAAAGGTAAAGCAAGAACTCATAACTTTTTTAGACATGAATACCAAGGATGACTATTCCCGGCTTGCTATTGATGTACAGGAAGTGAAAAGACCTGAACTCAATGCTCGTCTTGTCGGTATGGATATCGCACGTCAGATAGAAAATAGAATTTCCTATCGTAGAGCAATGAAAAGAGCTATTGAACGCACAATGGCTGCTGGTGCCGAAGGTATAAAGATAAAAACCAGCGGACGGCTTCACGGCGCTGAAATTGCTCGAAGTGAAGAATATAAAGATGGTCGAACACCCCTTCATACCCTTCGTTCCGATATTGATTATGCAATTTCGGAAGCTCATACCCGCTACGGAATAATCGGAATTAAAGTTTGGATCTGTAAGGGTGAACTGACTAAAAAAGAGTTTTATCAATCATAAAATAAGGTATTTGATATATGTTACAGCCAAAGAAAGTTAAACATCGTAAACAGCAGCGCGGAAGAAGACGCGGAAAAGCATATGCAGGATCCAATCTTGATTTTGGTCAGTACGGTCTTGTTACTCTTGATACTGCTTGGATTACTGCGCGCCAGATCGAGGCAGCTCGTGTGGCAATAACTCACTTCATGAAAAGGGTGGGAAAAGTCTGGATAAGAATATTCCCGGACAAACCCATCACACTTAAACCTGCAGAAACTCGTATGGGAAAAGGCAAAGGCGCTCCAGAATATTGGGTCGCTGTTGTAAAACCTGGGCGCGTACTTTTTGAACTTGAAGGTGTTGATGAAACCACTGCAAAAAGAGCGTTGGAGCTCGGAGGACATAAGCTCCCTGTAAAAACCAAATTCATAACTCGTGATGAGGTGAGAGGTTAATATGCTGAAACCAAATGAGATCAGAGAAATGAATCTTGTTGAACTTAATATGAAAGAGCAGGACCTTCAGGAAGAATTTTTCAACCTTCGTCTCCAAAAAGTGACGAACAGATTGGAAAATCCCTGGAAGCTTCACGAAATTCGCAAAGATATTGCACGAGTAAAGACAATTATTCGTGAAAAACAACAAATGGATAATAAAGAAGAGTAGTAGGTTTCAATGAATAAGGAAAAAGTGTCAGTCCGTCATAAGCCCACGAGATTCGGTATTGTGGTAAGCGATAAAATGGATAAAACAGTAGTGGTCCGTGTTGAGCGAAAATATAAACACCCACTCTATGGAAAATATATTAGAAAACATAAAAAATTTCATGTCCACGATGAGAATAATGAAGCACATATCGGCGATAAAGTGAAAATTGAAGAATTCCAACCCGTTAGTAAAACTAAAAGCTGGAAACTCGTCGAGATCATTGAAAGAAGCAAGTAGGAAGTTCTAATGATACAACAGGAGTCAGTTCTTAAAGTCGCAGATAATTCCGGTGCCAAAGTGGTGAAATGCATAAAGGTCTTGGGTGGTTCACGCCGCCGATATGCTAGTCTTGGTGATGTGATCGTACTTTCTGTTAAATCTGCTATCCCTCACAGCGAAGTGAAAAAAGGCAGCTTGCACAGGGGAGTGATCGTGCGTACAAAAAAAGCAGTACGCCGTTCGGATGGTTCTTATGTCCGTTTTGGTGATAATGCAGTTGTGCTTATCGACGAAGTTATGGAGCCAAAAGGAACCCGTATTTTCGGTCCGGTTGCACGTGAATTAAGAGAGAAAAAGTTCATGAAAATACTTTCTCTTGCTCCAGAGGTCGTGTAGGAGTTTTATATGAAAATCAAAAAAGATGATAAAGTAAAAGTTATTTCCGGCGAATATATAGGTGTCGAAGGACATGTGTTGAAATCCTTCCCCAAAACGAACAAGATAATTGTAGAAAAGGTTAACTTCATGAAGAAGCATCAGCGTCCTACTCAGCAGAATCCTTCTGGTGGCGTCATTGAGATGGAAGCACCTATCCATGTATCCAATATTCAGTTCATTTGCCCGAAATGTGGAAAACCTTCTAAAGTCAAAATGAAAGTTTTAGATGATAAAAGTAGAATTCGATACTGCACCAAGTGCGGTGATATGGTCTAACGAGGAACAATGAGTAGATTACAAGAAAAGTTCAAAAAGTATATCGTACCCGAACTGACGAAAAAGCTTGAGTTTACCAATGTGATGGACGTCCCCAAGCTGAAAAAAATAACAGTTAATATAGGTGTGGGTGAAGCAACTGAGAATAGAGCGTCACTGGATAATGCGCGTAAGGAAATTGAGACGATCACAGGACAGCATGCAGTGATTACTCATGCAAAGAAATCTATATCAAATTTTAAATTACGTAAAGGTATGCCTATCGGTACGATGACAACCTTGCACGGCGAAATGATGTATGAGTTCGCCGATAAATTGATCAGTATTGTGCTTCCGCGTATCCGTGACTTTAATGGCGTTTCGCCACATGGATTTGACGGACGCGGTAATTATACATTGGGTATCAAAGAGCAGACAGTGTTTCCTGAAATTGATTATGATAAAGTGGATAAAATTCGTGGTTTAAATATCACATTTGTGACAACAGCAAAGACTGATGAAGAGGGTTTCAATCTTCTGAAAGCTCTTGGCATGCCCTTTGCTCAGAAATAAAAATATTAAGGAATTGTATGGCACGTAAAGCATTAATTGTCAAATCAAAAAGAGAAAAAAAATTCAAAGTTCGAAATTATAATAGATGTGAACTTTGCGGAAGACCTCGTGCATATTTACGAGATTTTGGAATTTGCAGATTATGTTTCAGGAAGCTCGCACTGGAAGGTAAAATACCCGGTGTGAAAAAGGCTAGCTGGTAGTCGGGGGATATATGGCAAATTTTGATCCAATCGCACAAATGCTCACAGTTATACGTAATGGAATTCAGGCAAAGAAGAAATTCGTTATTATCGGTTCTTCAAATTTGAAAAAAGATATTATACGAATCCTTCACGAGGAGAATTTTATCACTAAATATTTTATCCTCGAGCCCTCTGAAAAAGAAAATCGTAAGTTCGAAGAGATAAAGATATATATTCGCTATGTGAATGATTTTGAGTCAGTTATCAAGGGTTTGCAAAAAATCAGCAAGCCCAGTAAACGTGTGTATGTAGATTCGAAGAACATTCCCGTTGTGTTAAATCATATAGGAATTGCAATTCTTTCCACCAACAAAGGTGTCCTCATTGATAGAGATGCCAGAAAATATAATGTTGGCGGCGAATATATCTGTAAAATTTGGTAAAGGGGTATTCAATGTCCAGAGTAGGAAAAGATCCAATTGTTATTCCTGAGAAGGTTACAGTCGATGTGAAGGGACAACATATTAAAGTAACAGGTCCCTTAGGAACATTGGAACGCGATCTCAATGATGGAATTTCTATTAAAATTAAAGATAATCAGGTACTTGTTTCACGTAAAGATGATGAAAAGCAGACACGAAGTCTCCATGGCTTGAACCGATCACTTATAGCCAATATGGTCGAGGGTGTTTCGAAAGGTTACATGAAAAAGCTTATGATCGTTGGAACCGGTTACAAGGCAGAGTTCAAGGGTAAATGGCTTGTATTCAGTCTTGGATTTTCTCATGATGTGTATTTTGAAATTCCGAAAGAAGTGAAGATTGAAATTGAAAAGATCGGTCGTGCAGAAGCAAGCAGTATTCCCGGCTTGCAAACGGTCATTGATTTTCGCAGTCATGATAAAGAGATGCTTGGCGCAGTCTGCGCTGCCGTTCGAGATATCAAACCTCCGGAATGTTATAAAGGAAAAGGTATTCGTTATGCTGAAGAGCATATCCGTATTAAACCTGGTAAAGTTGCTGGTGGAGCAGGTGCCTAAGGAGCAGGTATGTTAAAGAAAAGGGTAAGAAGAAATATATTATTAAGAAATCGTCGAAAAGTTGCTATCCGAAATAAGATTTCAGGAACAGCAGAAAAACCGCGCCTCAGTGTGTATAGAAGTTTGAAGCATATCTATGCTCAGATCATTGATGATGATAAAGGTGTGACACTTTGTGCTATTTCAAGTCTCAGTCCTGAGTATAAAGAGAAGGAAAAAGACGACATGAAACCCGTTGCAAAAGCAGGTCTTATTGGCGAGCTTTTCGGTAAGAAATGTCTTAAGAAAAAGATAAAAAAAGTTTGTTTTGATAGAAATGGTTTTAAATACCATGGTCGTGTAAAAGCCCTCGCAGAAGGTGCTCGCAAAGCCGGTCTGGAATTCTAGGAGTATAATAAATGGAACGTGAAAGAAAACGTGATGAAAATGAATTAATATACGAGCAAGTCGTTGATACCAATCGTGTATCCAAAGTCATTAAAGGTGGAAGACACTTCAGCTTTAATGCCACTGTTGTTGTTGGTGATAAAAATGGAAAAATCGGTGTCGGTATGGGAAAAGCCAATGAAATTATTTCAGCTATAAATAAAGCCAAGGATAAAGCAAGAAAATCTCTCTTCGGGTTCCCGATTCGTAATGGTACGATACCACACATGATCGTTGGTAAATTCAGAGGCAGTAAAGTTCTTCTCAAGCCAGCCGCACCCGGTACAGGTGTTATCGCTGGTGGACCTATTCGTGCAATTTTTGAAGCTGCAGGTGTGGAAAATGTCCTGACTAAATCATTGGGATCCAGCACAAAACACAATATGGTGAAAGCTACAGTTCGTGCCCTTCAAGCTCTCCGATCCCATGAAGAAGTCGCAAAACTTCGTGGAAAAACTATAGCAGAACTGGTATCATAAATAAAGGTTGATCAAGAAATGAAACTTAAAATTACATTAGTAAGAAGCCCAATAGGACAGAAGCCCAATACCAGAAAAACTGTTGAAGCATTGGGACTTCGCAAGCTCCACCATTTTGTTATTCAGAAAGATACACCTCCCATTTTGGGAATGATCAAAACGGTCGCACATTTAGTGGAAGTTGAAGAAATCAAAGGTAGAGGTTCCAAATGAAATTAAATGAGTTAAAGCCTCCTAAAAATTCTCGTAAGAAGAAATTCCGCCTTGGCAAAGGTGATGGCTCTGGAAAAGGTAAAACCAGCGGTCACGGTATGAATGGGCAAAAGTGTAGAAGCGGTGCCAGTATTCCTAATTGGTTTGAAGGCGGGCAGATGCCTATACATCGCAGATTGCCTATTAAGGGTTTTAATAATAGTAAATTTTCAAAGAAATATAGAATAACCTCCTTGAATGCACTTGCAGAACTGGATGAAGGTATTATTGATATCGAGCTCATGGAAAAACATGGCTTGATAGATACTCAGAATCACAAAATTCGAATGGTGAAAGTCCTGGCAAACAAGGAAAATAAATTTGATAAAAAGAAAGTAATCAAAGCCAACAGTTTTAGTAAAACTGCAATTGAAATTATTCAAAAAGTTGGCGGAAAAGCAGAGGTTGTATAGTGCTAAAATCACTATTTAACGTCTTTAAAGTTCCTGAACTCAAGAAGAAAGTTCTCTTTACTCTTGGAATTCTTATTGTTTATCGTCTAGGTAGCCATATTCCCACTCCGGGGATCAATACCGCAGCGCTTGGAGAATTTTTTGCAACACAGGGTAATACCATTTTCGGTATGATCGACCTTTTTGTGGGTGGAAACCTGAGCAAGGCAACCATCTTTGCACTGGGTATCATGCCGTACATTACTGCTTCTATTGTGATGCAACTTCTCGGCGGGGTAATTCCTTATTTCGAAAAGCTTAAAAAAGAAGGTCCGGAAGGTCAGAAAAAAATTACTCAGTATACTCGTTACGGAACGCTCGTTATCGGTATCTTCAACGCATTCTGGATAACTACTTTCCTTGAGAGTATCACGACTCCTACCGGCGCAGCAGCTGTTCCATTTCCAGGTTTGATGTTCAAATTTGTAACTATACTCACACTTGTAACCGGTACAATACTTATAATGTGGCTTGGTGAACAGATCACGGAAAGAGGTATTGGCAACGGTATTTCTCTTATCATCTTTATTGGCATTATTGCTCGGTATCCAAACGGATTTATAAATATGTTCAAGATGGTTGCATCAGGTACCCTTTCTATTATACTTGCTATTGGGGTAATGGTATTTATGGTGCTGATCACTGCTGCAGTTATTTTTATTACAGAGGCGACCAGAAAGATCCCGGTGCAATATGCAAAGCGCGTCATAGGCAGGAAGATCTATGGCGGACAGGCGACTCATATTCCACTCAAAGTAAACTCCGCTGGTGTTATTCCAATTATTTTTGCGCAGTCTGTGCTCATGTTCCCTCAAACGATCACGACCTTTTTTAAGAATAGTGATTTCATGCATACACTTTCAAGCTGGCTATCTCCCGGAGCATTTCTGCATACGACACTTTACGTGATCATGATCGTGTTCTTTGCATATTTCTATACTGCTATTGTACTCAACCCAACAGAGATTGCAGAAAATATGAAAAAATATGGCGGCTTTATTCCCGGACGTAAACCCGGAAAGAGAACTGCCGATTATATAAACAGTGTGATTGTTCGTATCACCTTACCCGGTGCAATTTTCTTTGCTTTCATCGCAGTTATACCGACATTCCTCATCAAATATGCCAGACTTCCATTCTATTTTGGGGGTACAGGTTTGATCATTATTGTCGGTGTGGCGCTCGATACCTTGAAGCAGATAGAATCTCACCTTGTTATGCGTCATTATGACGGATTTATGAAAAAAGGTAAATTACGGGGTAGATCAAGATGATCGACACGAAAAAACGCATAGTTGTGTTATTAGGTCCTCCCGGAGCAGGAAAGGGCACACAGGCAGCTTATATCAAAGAGAGATTTCATATTCCTCATATCTCTACCGGAGAAATACTGCGTGATAATATCGATAAAGGTACACCTCTTGGTATTGAAGCAAACAAATTCATGCACAAAGGCGATCTCGTTCCTGATGATTTGGTTTTCGATATGTTAAAAGATCGGGTTCAGCAAAATGATTGTGCTCATGGCGCTTTGTTAGATGGATTTCCCAGAAATGATGACCAAGCAGAAATGTTCTTTAATATGGAATATGTTTCCACAAATGCAAAAGTCAGTGCGATTCTCATCGATATTCCTGATGAGGAGGTCATTAAGCGGTTGTCAAATAGACGCTATTGCCCGAGCTGTAAAAGCATTTATAACCTGATTCATAAAGTACCTAAGAAAAAAGTCGGAAATGCCTTCATCTGTGATAATTGTGGAACAGAGCTTATTATTCGTGACGACGATAAAGTCGAGACAATAAAGAATCGATTGAAGGTTTTTCATAATACTGCCGGACCACTTATTGATTATTTCAATAAGAAGAATGTTCTCTACAAAGTGAGCGGTATGACATCTCTTGAAGATGTCTTCAAGCAGATCGTTAAAATACTCGAATAAGCATGATCACGATAAAGAATGCCCGGGAAATCAAACTCATGAGGGAGAGTAATGCTCTTGTTGCCCTCATACTTGATGAGTTGCATGATATGATCAAACCTGGCGTGAGTGCTTTCGCTTTGAATGCCAGAGCAGAAGAGATCATACGTGAGCATGATGCTGTATCTGCCTTCAAAGGTTATGAGATGGACGATCTTGATCCTTATGAATATTCGATCTGTTCATCAGTAAACAGTGAGATCGTTCATGGGTATTCGACCAAAGATAAAGTATTACAGAATGGTGATATAATCGGTATAGATGTGGGTGTTAAATTGATTGATTTCTGCGGTGACGGAGCCCGTACTTTTGCAGTTGGAACGATTTCAAAGGAAATTCAGTTTCTTCTCGATTGTACCAGCAAAGCCCTTATAAATGCTATAGCACAGTGCACACCCGGCAATAGAGTCGGAGATATCTCTGCAGCGGTTGAAAAAACTGCGATGGAAAACGGAGTGTATGTTGCAGAATGGCTCACAGGACACGGTATCGGACGAATGTTGCACGAAGACCCTATGGTACCAAACGTCGGCAAAAAGGGAACAGGACCTATGCTTAGACCGGGTATGACCATATCTATTGAGCCGATGTTTAATATTGGAACTTCAAAAGCTGTAGAAAAAGAATGGATTTTTTACACGATGGATGGTTCACCATCTGCGCACTTCGAAAATACCGTTCTTATCACAGAAAGTGAACCAGAGATTTTAACGAAAACAAGGAGTTCATAATGGCTAAAGACGGCCTCATAGAAGTTGACGGCACGGTCGTTGAAGCGCTTCCCGGCACGAAATTTATCGTGGAGCTGGAAAACGGACATAAAGTTCATGCCCATATTTCCGGTAAGATGAGAATGCATTATATTCGTATTCTTGTCAGTGATAAAGTGAAGATGGAACTCTCCCCTTATGACTTAAATAAGGGACGTATTGTTTATCGTTATAAATAAATTAAAGGAATTTTTTATGAAAGTTCGAGCATCAGTAAAGAAACTTTGTAAAGATTGTAAGATTGTAAAGCGCAAAGGGCGCATATACGTAATTTGTTCATCAAATCCAAAACATAAACAGAGACAAGGCTAATTAGGAGGCACTTTGGCAAGAATAGCAGGCGTTGATTTACCGAATGAAAAGCGAGTTGAGATTGGCTTGACATATATTTTTGGTATAGGTCGCTCAACCTCTAATGCGATACTGGGGAAAGCCGGTGTCGATAACAATAAAAAAGTAAAAGATCTTACTGACCAGGAAATTATTAAACTGCGTGATATCATCAGAGATAATTATGTGATCGAGGGTGATTTGCGCAAAGAAAGAACCATGAATATCAAACGTCTCATGGAGATTGGTTGCTATCGTGGTTTGCGTCATCGTATCGGTCTTCCTGTTCGCGGACAGAGCACACATTCAAATGCCCGGACAAGAAAGGGACCACGAAGTAGCCGAGTCGGCAGGAAGTAACAGGAGAAGAGATGGCAGAAATAAGCAAAAAGAAAAAAATAGTAAGAAAAAAGAGAGTCCGTCTCCAAGAGACAGACGGTGTAGCCCACATCCAGGCAACTTTTAATAATACTATAATCACGATTACTGATAAAAAAGGTAATGTGATCGCCTGGTCAAGCTGTGGAAAAAATGGATTCAAGAATTCAAAGAAAAGCACTTCCTACGCAGCTCAACAGACTGCAAAGGATATCGCCTCAAAAGTATTGAACATGGGATTAAGAAATATTCATGTGAGGGTGAGTGGACCTGGTTCCGGAAGAGATTCTGCAGTTCGTTCACTTCAGGCAGAAGGTTTGAATGTATTGTCAATTCTTGATACGACTCCCATTCCTCATAATGGCTGTCGTCCACCCAAACGAAGAAGAATATAAGAGGATTCAAAATGGCTAGATTTTTAGGATCAAAATGTAAATTATGTAGAAGAGAAGGCGTAAAGCTCTTTTTGAAGGGTGCACGTTGTTACACTCAAAAGTGCAGTATTGAACGCAGAAATACTCCTCCCGGAGAGACCAAAAGAAGATATCGCGCAAAGTTAAGTGATTATGCGATCCATCTTCGTGAAAAGCAAAAAGCAAAGAGAACATATGGTCTTCTTGAAAAACAGTTCAAGAACTATTTCAAGAAAGCATCCCAAATGAAGGGTGTTACCGGTGAAAATCTTTTGAGACTTCTCGAAATTCGATTAGATAATACCGTCTACAGAATGGGATATGCAACCTCACGAAATGCAGCTCGTCAGCTTGTGAATCATGGACATGTGCTTGTTGATGGAAAAAAAGTTGATATTCCATCGTTCCTCGTTGCACCCGGACAAAAGATCGAAATCAAAAGTAAAAGCAGACAAATACCCAATATCCATGAAGCTATGGAAGCACATAAGTCACTCGATCAGTTCAACTGGCTTGAAGTTCATCCTGAAGAGTTTTCAGGTTATGTGAAAGCTCTACCAACAGCTGATCAACTTCCGCAGGATATTGATCATAGATTAATTATTGAATTCTACTCTAAATAAAAAATAGGAGTACACATATGGTTGATTTAGAACCAATCCAACTGCCTACATATATTAAGAAGGACGAAAAAACCTATTCAGATACGTATGGCAAATTCACCATCGGTCCGTTCGAACAGGGATTCGGCACGACGGTAGCGAATTCTTTCCGTCGAGTGCTTTTGTCTTCAATACAGGGTGGCGCAGTCCGTTTTGTGAAGGTGCATGGACTTCAGCATCAGTATGCTGCGATTCCTGGTTCGCGCGAAGACTATGTCGAACTTATTCTTAACCTGAAAAATCTTGTGCTTAAGATCAACAGCAATAAAGAAGAAAAGCTCGATCTTTCTGTAAAAGGTCCCGGCAAGATCACTGCAGGGCAAATCACCGTACCCAAGGATGTTGAGATCGTAAATAAAGATCTGTATCTCCTTGAGCTGGTCGATGATGTTGAACTTCATGTAGAACTCTGGGCAAATAACGGTATCGGATATACTCGTGAAGATGAGCATGACACATCGGAAACGCAGATAGGGGTTATTCCCATCGATTCTATTTATTCTCCGATAAGAAAGGTGAATTTCAATATCGGCAGAGAAAGAGTTGATGAGAAGATCGACTATGACAAAATCATTCTTGAGATGTGGACTGATGGAAGTATCGTACCGGAAGATGCACTCAGTCTTTCAGCAAAAATATTAAAAGATTGTTTCCAGGCAATTATTCAATTCGAAGATGAACCAAAATATATCAAGAGAGAAAAGATCGATCCTGAACTGAAAAATCTTCAAAAACTTATGAAAATGAAGGTCACTGAACTTGAACTGAGTGTTCGATGTAGCAATTGTCTTGCAGCTTCAAAGATCGAATTCGTAAAAGAACTGGTTGCAAAAACAGAAAATCAGCTTCTACGCTTACGAAATTTCGGCAAAAAATCTCTTGATGAAGTCAAAACTGTACTTGATCGCTACGGATTGAAACTTGGAATGGATATTCAAAAAATAGATGACCAACTTGACACTCTCAAAAAAATTGAGGAAAAAAAATGAGACATCACAAAAAAGGTACTACATCATTTGGTAGACTATTAGGGCATAAAAAAGCTCTTATGAATAATCTCGTTAAAGCACTTTTGCTGAATAAGAGAATTGAAACTACACTTGTCCGGGCAAAAGAAACAGGACGTCTTGCAGAAAAATTGATCACCTATGGAAAAAAAGACACTGTTCATTCTCGCAGACAGGCATATAAAATTTTAAAAAACAGAGACCTGGTAAAAAAGCTCTTTGATGAAATTGCTCCTCAATATAAAAACAGAAATGGCGGCTATACTCGAGTGATCAAAACAGGTTTTCGTATTGGTGACGCAGCACTAACTGCTATTGTCGAATTTGTAGAAGAAGAGATCGCTGACAAAAAGAAAACGAAATCAAAAACAGATAAATCGAAAACATCAAAGAAATCTTCTGTAGATAAGAAAAAAACAGAGAAACCAAAAACTAAAATTACGAAAAAAGAAGAAGTTGAAAAAGTTGTAGAAGAAGTTGTTGTTGAGCCGGAAACAGAAAAAGTAGAAACACCCGAGACTGCCGAACCTGAGATTGAAGAGAAGCAGGAAGATCTCGAAGAAGCAAAAGAAGAAGTGGAAGAAGCGTTGAATGAGGAAGTTGCAGAAGAAGCTCCTGTAGAAAAAGAAGAAGAAATAGTAGAAAAGAAACCTGAAGAAGAGAAAGTTGAACCTGTAAAAGAAGAAAAATCATAAGAACAATTTGACAAAGAAAAATCTTAATGATAGGTTTTACATAAAGTTTTCCCCCTAAAGCGGTAGCTATATCGCTTTAAAGACCTCCTCAGCCCAGGTGGCCTCCCCTCTGCCTGGGCTGTTTGTTTTGGTTTAAAAAAAGTGTAAATTCATTATCAAGAAAAATGCTAAACCACGAAACACACGAAACACACGAAATTAATAAAATAACGTTTAGAAGAATATTTTCTTTTAAAGCCAGTTTTCGTGCTTTTCGTGGTAAAAATATTTATATGTAGGAGTGACAATGAAAGGTAAATGGGTATGTCCGAAGTGTAAAAACACAGAGTATGAAACCGACCAGTTCCAGGCAACAGGCGGGACTTTCACAAAATTATTCAATGTTCAGTGCAAAAAGTTCACGACTGTTACATGCACACGTTGTAAATATACAGAGCTCTATAAAGCTACAACTAACTCACTAATCAATATTTTTGATTTCTTCACGAATTAAGTTCTAACTGCTAAAACATTCAGACTAGTCTGTACACTATTAGATTGAAAATGGGACGCAGATGAACGCGGATGTTACTGATATCCGCTGATCCAGAATATTAAATTGAAAAAAGCTACTATTATATCTTTATCTGCGACAGTCTGCTCAATCTGTGTGGGTCTGCGTGCTATTAAAAGAATGTTAAAAAAGACCGTGAATTAATAATTCTCTACTTCCTGTAAAATTCCGAACTGTAAACCGAAATCACTTACAAATATCTTTTCGACATTAAGATATGAAAAAATACTCTCGAGAAGAATCGTTCCTGAAAGTAGAACATCAGAACGGTTTGGATCAAAGGGAATAAGCTTTTCTATTTCTTCATAGGATAATTTTTTCCACAGACCTTTAAAATAATGAACATTATCCAAAGTAAGAACCTGCTTGTGAACTTTTTCTGAAATCCATTCTTTTAAACCAATCTTCACTGCAACGAGATTCGTTACAGTACCACCCACACCGACAACTTCAAATGTAGAGTGAATATGTTCTCGGATTTTGGACTCTGCTAATACATCATGACAAAAGGCATATTTTTCCTCATCATTATCAAAAAGATTGTTAAGTCTTCGAACTCCAATTTTCAAGCTGGTTGTGAATTCTAATTTACTTTTCATTACAATCATAAACTCAGTGCTGCCACCACCAATATCAAAAATAATAAGATTTTCATGTTCATCAAACTCGTGCTTGTTTGCGAGATAGATATAATAAATTTCCTGCTCTTCTGAGAGAATGTGGTATGTAAGCCCAAACCCGCTTTCCAGCCAATCAGAAATCTGGGATATACTCTTTGCTTCGCGAGACGCAGATGTACCTGTGATGATAATTTTGTCTGAATGATATAGCTTTGATGTTTGTATAAAATCTTCAAGAATTGCTTTTGCTTTTTCGATTCCCTCATTTGTAAGTAAGCCGTCCTTCATTCCTTTTCCAAGAGAGGAAGTTCGTGCATCTCGATGAAGGATTTTCCAGCTATTTTGTAATCTTTCAGCAATGAGTAATAGGATGGAATTCGTTCCTACATCAATAACAGAAAAGATGGTTTCCATATAGGAATTACAAAATTGTTTGTAGTTCTTTGAGCAATTCCGTAACGATCTCTTGTTCGGGAATTTTCCTGATTATTTTCCCCTTTTTGAAAAGTACTGCTTGACCTTTGCCACCTGCAATACCGACATCCGCTTCTTCTGCTTCACCGGGACCGTTCACCACACAACCCATAACTGCAATGGAAATATTTTTTTCGATCCTTAACTTCCGAACTTTTTCTTCCACTTTCTTTGCGATGCTGATGATGTCGATTTCAGTTCTTCCACAAGTCGGGCATACAATTAAGTGCGGACCTTTCCTAAGATCGAGCGCTCGCAAAAGTTCGAGTCCAACCTTAACCTCTTCCACGGGCTCATCTGCAAGCGATACACGTATCGTATCACCTATTCCTTCTGCAAGGAGTGTTCCGATGCCAATTGAGGAACGAATGGTGCCAGAGAACGCTGTGCCGGCTTCTGTGACGCCGAGATGAAGAGGAAAGTCACATTTCTCACTTATATTCCTGTATGCTTCAATAGTTAAAGGAACAGATGATGATTTTAATGAGAGTTTAATATTATAAAAATTTTGTGATTCAAAATAGCGAACATGTCTGAGTGCACTTTCCACAAGCGCATCTGCTGTAATTCCGTATTGCTCTTTTATATCTCTTTCAAGAGAACCTGCGTTAACACCGATACGAATAGGAATATTGGCTGTTTTTGCAGCATCGATAACTTTTTTGACCTTTTCCGAACTGCCTATATTACCCGGATTTATGCGGATGCACTGCACTCCTTTTTCAATTGATTTGACCGCAAGCTCGTGGTTGAAATGGATATCTCCGATAACAGGAATAGGGGATTCATCCAAAATTTCCGGAAGTGCTTCAACTGCTTTCATGTCGGGTAATGCAACCCGGATAATATCACAGCCATGAGCTGCGCATTGCTGGATCTGTTCGAGTGTTTTCTCTGCATCCCGTGTGTCCGTATTGGTCATTGACTGCACAGAAACAGGTGCATTTCCACCGATCTTAACTTCACCAACTGCGATCTGCCGGGTTTTCTTTCTTTTTATCATAAATGTTTTCTTTCGAAATCTAATAATTTTTGTTTTACATCTATTCCCAAACCAAAGCCTCCCAAACCCCCGTCCGTTCGAACGACACGATGGCAGGGAACGATTATGGGGATTGGATTTGTATGAAGTGCATTTCCTACTGCGCGCTGTGCATTTGGATGACCTATACCTTGAGCAACTTCATTATAGGTTTGAGTTTCGCCAAAGGGGATGTGCTGTATGTATTCCCAAACCTTTCTTTGAAAAGAAGTGCCAACAAGAATAAGAGGGAGGTCGAAGTGCTTCCTGTTTCCATTAAAATAATCTTTAAGCTGCGTTAAGTATTCATTACTTTTTGAAAGCTCGAATGAAATATTTTCATTATCCTCATTTAGATATATTGTATGCAAACCCTCTTCTGAAAAGGTGAGAGTAATGATACCGAAATCATTTTTTAATGTACTTTGATATAATTTCATAAATTTAACGTAGACGGAGGGAAGCAGCTAGTTGTCAATAATTTCTTGTTTATTGTACGCTTCTATATGTATGATTAGTTCTTTTAGAGACAGATGAGTGGTGGTATAGTTTTTGCTTATTTCCCTGACAGGTTACTTTTTTTAGGGATTATGCTTAACGGTGAGTATATGAAAAGTAAGCGATTTCGAAGCACAAATCTTTCAACTTACAAGAAAGTTTAAACGGGCTACAACCCTTGATATTAGTACTATCTCGCTTATTTTTTATATACATTGTTAGAGCCTGTTATTCCTTTTTCCATCGTTTTATTACATCATCAAAAATTATATCTTTCCAGTCTTCTTTCCATTCCTTATGAAATTTTATACTTTCTGATTGCGGTTCAGGATTTGGCATTTCCATTTTTACTATTGCTGGCATTGGTGTAGCATCGCCAACAACTAAACATTCACCTGCTGATAATGTTGGAAGAATATCTGTTATTGAATTAGCATTGTTTGGTAATAAATTTTTGATGTAATTCTGGTCGTTAATATTTGTTAATCTTAATGCGACAAAATTATTACATTGTGAAAAAATAGTGTCTGATACTTCGGATGGTCTTTGACTAACAACCATTAAACTCAAACCGTATTTTCTTCCTTCTTTGGCAATTCTTTCAATTGATTTTTTAGATGCCTTATATTCAGCACCACCTGATTTAGGTATATAATTATGTGCTTCTTCGCACACAATCATAAACGGAATATCATTTTTCTCATTATTTGAGTGTTTAAGTTTTGAATAATGAAAAGCAAAATCAAATACTAACCTTGAAATAAGACTAACAGTAATACTTAAAACTTCAAATGGAACACCACTTAAATCAATTACAGTAATATTAGATTTGTCTTTATATCCTAAAAATTGTTTCAGAATATCTATAAAATCATCAGTATGATATTTTGAACCATCAGACTTATTGGGTTTTAACAAAAATGATAATCGTTTATCACTAATTTTTGTTTCCAATCTTGAAATAAATCTATTAAATTCACCATTAAAAGCTCCATTACTTGCCTTTGTTGCTCTTGCTGTTGATGGTGTAATAAAATCTAAAATCTTATCAAAGTATTCTGTCCTTTCATCAATTAATGAACCATCACTTAATTTTGGTTTTTGTTCTTCATTCTCAATTTTATTTATAACTTCATTGTTCATATTATAAATGTAGTTATAAACTTCTGCAATGCTAAAATACACAGGTGTGTCGTAAGTAATATTATGTAGTGTTGCGTTATGCTTTTCCTTATTTAAGATAACCGCTTTTTTAAATTGGGATACTTGATTATGTGAATTTTGTTCATTACTTTCAATAAATATTGCTTCCAACTCTTCTGAATTCATTAACCAATAAGGAAGTTTTAATTTATCTACATCAAGAATGTTTAAATTAAACTTTTCTTCATCTTCTATTGTAAATGCCGACTTATATTCAGAATGAATATCAAAGATTATAATATGAGAGTTCTTTATCTGTTCTTTATTTAAGTTTTTTTTATCAGATATACCTACGACATCTTGTAGTATTTTCGCGACGGTACAAGATTTTCCAGACCCCGTTGAACCAACAATAGCAATGTGTTTGCTAAAAAAACTGTTTCCGTTAATATGAAAAATTATTTTTTTGTTTTGTATTAATTTACCTAATTCAAATGAGTAAACACTATCTTTATTAAAGATGTTTTTCATGACATCTTCTTCGATAATAAATGCTTCTTCTGTTGGTGATGGCAAAGAAGCACTTCCTTGTTGAAAATTGTTCTCTGAATATATACCAATGGGTTGAGTATTTATGATATATCTTTCAGAAGTTTCATTGTCACTTGTTTTTATATTTTGTATAACACAAATAACAAAATCTAAATTCCCTTCTCTTATTTGCAAATACTTTCCTATCTGAATATCTTTCTTGTATTTTTCAAATGTTTCATTATCATTGATTTTTACAAGTATTGAATTTGGGGCACTTTCAATGACAATACCAATTTTCATTAGTTCTTTTTCACTCATAATATTATCCTTTTATTCAAAATCACTTTTTAGATTTAAAAGATATTTTAGTTCATCAAAATTCGACATATCTATTCTTTCAATATTTATATCTAAAATATCATCTATTTTCTTGTTTTTTGTTTTACCAATTAAAAACAAATCATCACATTTATTATTTCTTATTATATCAATAATTTCATCTGATATAACACAAAGTCTTAATCTAAATGCAAACCAACTTTTATGTATAATTCGTTGGGGCTCTTTTAAGAATTCTTTCTCATAAAATTTTTTACCTTTAAAGCCAGTTGTTATTTCAATATCTTTTTCATATAATCTACTTTCAATATCACACAAGAGTTCTGTGTCATTAGTTTGAAAACAAAATATTGGTGTTTTTGAATGAAGCTTTATTTTATAATGGTATTTGTTTAAATAATCTACAATGAAATTTACAATTTGATTATCAAAATTATCAATACTATTTGCGTCAAATATAAAATATCGTAATCTGTGATTTTCTTTTAAGTTATGAAGTAATTGCTCCCTTCTTTTTTTTAATAGTTTCTGAAAGCTTAATAGTTCTTTTGTCCATCTTGAAATTGCGACTTTCTTGGTTTTTTCTAAATGAAAAACGAAGTCCTTTTTTTCAACATTTCTATTGCATTCATCCTGTTCAATACTTTTATCTGCGATTAGTTGGATAGCATTAGGGTAAAATAAATCTTCAATATCTTGTTGTGTAAAGCTGCTATTTTCTTTTAAAAGTTTTTTTACTTCTTCCACTAAATTCTGAAATGATTTACCAATAATGAATTTGAATTTTTCAGGTTTTAAAAATTCTTCAATGTCAATTGACAAAGTCAAATCTGTTTTTGTAGAATAATAATCTTTAATTTTTTTTAAGTCATCTCTGCTTTTTCTTTCTTTCGAAATTAACATCTCTATATCACTATTATTGGCGGGCTTTATTTTTGAAATGTAATTAGCAATATATTTTTGATTTTGAGTTCCAATTATATTTTCAATATCGACTTTAGTAATCGCTTTTTCGCCTTCTGGTTCATTTGGAAAGTGTGCGTAAAGAATATATTGAATGTTTTTATCTTTATTTTCTGAGAAATGAGCTAACATTTGTAGGACTGGTTTTGAAATATCAGAAATAGTGAAATCTTTTTTCGTTTCGCGATATTTACATTGTATTGCTTTTATTGTATCTGACGATATAACATCAATATCTTCAACAATTCCTTCAACTTTTACATTTGCACCTTCGTCACTATTTAAAAGTTCTTCAAGTGTTTTGTTAAATTGGTAAACAAATCCTTTAATTGTATGGTCTGCTTCTCTATTCATTGTTCTTTCTCTTAATAGGCTCTAACGATTGTGTAACAGCATTGTTGTTATTCCGCCAAATCGGATGTATAACAACAATTGTTTATATTTTTCTTTTATCATTTTATTGTTTCCTCTATTTAAAAAAATAATATACTGGATTTTAAGAAATCAATATTTAACACAGTAAAGAAATCTTTTAGTAATGTTATCTTATTTCTTCCAACATTTTTTCTCATATTTTTTCCTAACAAAATTCAGTGTGTATTCGCAGTTAGTAAAAATCTTTTTTCCATGTCAATTTATTTGAAAATTTGTTTTCTCAAGCATATTATCCAAACAACTTGACAACCTTGATCCAGTTTCTATTTAAAATTAGTATTCTTTATTTGAAAGGAGAACCAATGAAAAAGATTATATTAATTTGCGTATTAATTTCTCTTACAATTTTCGGATGCTGTAAGCTCACAAATCCAGACAAAAATAACAAAACATGGACCTTCATGTGGTATCTCGATGGTGAGGATGGAGATATGCAGCATGATTTTATTACTGCCTTTTACAACATAATAGCAGCAGAAGTGGGAAGTAATGATGAGGTAAATATCGTGATCCAGTTTGATCGGATTCCCCATATGGATGATTTTGGCGGATGGGAGATCGCGCATAGATTTTATTACACTCCGGGAATGGAGCCGAAACCCGAAAATGCAATTGATGACTGGGGCGATGGTCAGGGTGGTAGAGAAGTGGATACGTCCGATCCCGAGACCTTAGAATCTTTTATTACATGGACTGCTGCCAACTATCCTGCTGATCATTATGCGCTGATGCTCGCAGACCACGGGTATGGTTGGCAGGGAATGATGATAGATGAAACCAGCGATGGTGATTTTATGACGATCAAAGGAGTGGTAAGTGCTCTAAAAAATTCGAGTGTACATTTTGACCTGCTCGCACTCAATGCTTGCTCGATGCAGACGATCGAGGTAATGCACGAACTTCTGGAAGTGCCAATCGATATTGTGGTTGGCTCTGAGAATCTCGGCACGACCTGGGCTTTTACTCAGATACTTCAGACCATCACCGATGATCCAACCATCTCAGCAGAAAATCTCGGCAAAGAGATATGTGATTTCTATTATGATATCCATACAGCAGATACTGTGTTAACGCTTTCGACTATTCAACTGGACAAGATACCGGCAGTTGAGGATGCACTTGCAGATTTTTGCAATACGATCCTGGATTCCGTTGCTTTTGAGGTGATCCAGCCCAAAGCGCAAGTCATCATGGATGCGATAGAAGATGCAGTACTCTACAAGGTAAGCGGTGAAGTATGGGAGGATGCCGGCGGCTTGTCGATATATTGGCCACCCACAGAGCAGGCATATATGCCTTCGGTGTTTTTCTATTTCTATACCGACGAAGTTATCAGTTTTGCAGCAGATAATCCCTGGCGGCTCTTTCTTTATGTATTTTACAATTTCAGTGTTTATCCGGGTATTATTCCAGCAGAGATATATCACATCTATCAAAATCTCAGTTTCTTTGATGAAGATAAGATCGATCTATACGATTTTTGCAAGAGAGTTGTGGAGTATGAAGGACCGTGATCATTACAAAGATTTTTAATTTAGGATAAATTCTTATGAAAAAAAAATTTATCATTTTTTTAGTGTTAGTTCTATTTTCATTTTCACTTAACGCTCAGCCCTGGCAGCAGAATGATGATATGTTCAACTCGAGCGGTGTGCCGAGTTTGCCTTTTTCCCAACCTCGTTTTGCAGACCTGGATGGAGATGGTGACCAGGATATGATATTAGGTAATCTGAATGATGTTCCTGTTTATATAGAGAATTTAGGAACACCTACTAATCCAATCTTTGCGCCGGGTTTTGAAATTTTTACCGGCATTTCTCCCCTCGATGCAGAGATGGGAGTGTGTGCAGACCTTGATAATGACGGAGATCTCGATTTTATTACAGGCGGCTATACCGGGCTGAATTTCTTTGAGAATATCGGAACAATGTATTTGCCGATTTTTCAAAAAGTAAGTGGTTTTTTCGCTGGCTTGAATGCAGGGCAGAATCCGGTTCCCGATCTTGCAGATGTGGACGATGATAATGATCTGGATATGGTGGTCGGTTTCAGTGAAGATGGGGGAGTAAAGATATATTTGAATACAGGAACTCCTGAATCAGCTCAGTTTTCAGAGAGCAATATTATCATTATTGGAGACGTGGGATTGTATGCTTACCCGGTATTTTGCGACCTTGACGACGATGGAGATCAGGATATTGTAGTCGGTCGAGATGTGTATGGGTTTATATATTATCAAAATAACGGTACTCCTCAAAGCGGAATCTGGGTTGTAGATGAATATATTTTCATAGGTTTGGGAAGTGATACTTATTGGAATTCCCCCGATCTAGTTGATTTAAACGGGGATGGCACTTTTGACCTTATTTACGGAACTGCGGAAGGTCCTTTACATTATTACGAGAACAATGGGACATCTTCAACCCCTTCATGGCTGGAGAATACAACACTTTTCGGCGGAGTGCTCGATGTGGGAGGAGCAAGCAATCCCTTCTTCTATGATTTTGATGGAGATGGAGATTATGACATGGTGAGTGGAAGCCAAATGGGAGATATAATATATTTTGAAAATGTTGGCACTGCTTATGCTCCTGCATGGGAGGAAAACAATAGCTATTTTGCCAGCATTGATCATTCCATTTATTCAGCAATAACTCTTGGTGACGTTAATAATAATGGACTTCCGGATGCGATCGTTGGAGATCTGAGTGGACATTTTTATTTCCATAGAAACACGGGTTTTAATTATGTTTTTGAAAGTGATGTGCTTTCATTTGTTGCACTGGGAGGTTGGTCTGATCCGCGTTTAGTGGATATGGATAATGATAATGACATGGATATCGTTGCAGGAAATGAAAATGGAAATCTTTTCTACTTTGAAAATCAGGGAACACCATCTGTGCCGGATTGGGTAGAAGTAGCAGGTTATTTCGGAAGCATCGATGTCGGTGCTGATTGTGCCCCGACAGTCGGTGACCTCACTATGAATGATAATCTTGATGTTGTAACGGGGGATCTATTCCATGAAGTGCAATTCTTCGAAAATATTGAAGGAACATGGACGGAGAATCCTTATCCAGTTTCAGGTATTTCTGGTGGACAAAATGCAACTCCCGCTCTTGTCGACCTGGATAATGACGGTGATCTTGACCTGGCTTTGGGCAATTATGATGGCACTTTCAATTATTATGAAAATCTTCATATTATTGTTGATATCGATCCTGAGCAACCGCAGATTAACTCTTACAAGCTCAGTAATTTCCCGAATCCATTCAAGCAATCAACTACAATTTCTTTTTATGGAACCACCTGTCTTCTCCGCCAGCTGGCGGATACGCCGTTGCAGGCAGAGAGCCCAGAGATTAAAATCTATAACATAAAAGGGCAGCTTGTAAGAGAACTTCGCCCGATCTTTCCCTTGCCCGATCACTCCATCTCAGTCACATGGGATGGCAGGGATGGAGCTGGAAAAGAAGTGAGCTCTGGATTTTATTTCTATAAATTGAGTGTAAACGGTGAGACTAAAGCTGTGGAGAAATGTCTGTTGGTGAGGTAAGAAAATAATGAAAACTATTACAATCATGGAGGAATGATGAAAAAAATAGTACTTTTGATCTTTTTGATGATATTTATTTCTAATCTATCAGCAACAATTATTAATATTCCATTAGATTATTCAACAATTCAAGAAGGAATTAATGCTTCGGTAAACAATGACACGATTTTAGTACAACCTGGAACTTATGCGGAAGAAATTAATTTTAATGGGAAAGATATTATTGTGACAAGTCTGTTTATTACAAACCAGAACTGTTCATATATTGATAGTACAATTCTCACTACTCAAAACAATGGAAATATCATAATTTTTGAGAGTGGAGAATCGGCAAATGCTAGACTTCAAGGATTTACGATACAAAATGGATATAATGGTGTTTACTGTGAGAATTCTAATCCCATCTTATCAAATTTACATGTTGAAAATAATTGGCGTGGAATATCCTTGATAAATTCAAGTCCAGATATCTCAAATTGTAAGGTATATTACAATTTCAATTTCGAAAAAGGTCCAGGAATATATTGTATAGCTAATTCATGCCCAACTATTACAAATTGCCTTATAGAATTTAATTATATATTAGAATTAGATGAAACGTGGGGTTCGGGTGGAGGTTTGTATTGTGAAAATAATTCTAATGTGAAGGTTTTAAATACAGTAATAGCTTCAAACAGTGCTGATTATACCAGTGGTGGAATTTATTGTAATAATTCTGAAATCACATTGATTAATTCAAATATCATATATAATTGGGTGAACAATTTTGGAGGAGCAATATATGGAGTAGATAATTCTAGCATAATACTTATAAATTCAATTATTTACGGGAATCACAATGCTGAAATATATTTCTCTGATGATTATACTATTAATGAAATATCGATCGCTCATACCCTTCTTGAAGGAGGTGAGAGCGGGATTGTAACAAACGACAATTGTACTTTCGGCTTGTTTGAAAATAATATCAATACAAATCCTTTTTTTGTTGATGCCTTAAATGAGAATTATCATCTACAAGACAGCAGTCTTTGTATTGGCGCAGGTATTGATGAAATAGAAATAAACAGCATAATCTATTCTGCTCCAATATTTGATATTGAAGGGAATCCGCGACCTGCACCAGAAGGATCGATGCCTGATATGGGATCTTATGAAAATGCTCTTGGTGAACCGGTAGTTGGAATTGATGAAGAACCAGATGATGAAAATCCGTGCCTGAGTAACTATCCCAATCCCTTCTCAACCTCAACACTTATCTCTTATTATGGGAGCACAAATTCTCATGAAATATCGCAAATTAAAATTTACAATCTAAAAGGGCAGCTTGTACGAGAACTTCGCCCAATCTCTCCCTTGCCCGATCAGTCCGTCTCAGTCACATGGGATGGTAGGGATGGAGCTGGAAAAGAAGTGAGCTCTGGATTTTACTTCTATAAATTGAGTGTAAATAGTAAAACAGAAGCGGTGGAGAAATGCTTGTTAGTGAAATGAGAAAAATCAAAAGGATATTATTGGCTGCTTTTCTCAGTTTAATTATCTCAGGATTTTCAGTTGTAGTTTATGGGGAGAACCATGTGGATGTTTCTCTTGGTGCTGGTTTGTCGGAATTTATCAATATTGGACTGCGATACCAGGCAGCACAAATGCAGGTGGGTTTGAGTTATGGATTCTTGCCGCTCGAGGATGAGACCTGCACTTCGATAGCCGGTGATATCTACTTCCACTTTGCAGGACGATCGGCATTTTTCACAAGAAAACCATGGTATTCAAAGTTCGGAATCAGTTATGTTCAACATAAACAAGATGATAAGACTTCATCATATATTTATTCCAATTTTCGGATTGGGAGAGAGTTCTTCATTTCAAAAAAAATTGGGATCGGCGCAGATTTGGGTATGAGTTTCGAACTATCCAAAGAAATAAAAAAAGAACATGCAACTCCCGGTTGGCTCAATCTTGATTTTGATTTCCCGATATTGCCTTGTTTCGGAATAAACATATTTTATCATTATGATTTTTTGCCACGTTATAAAAGAGGTGCGCACAAATGAAAAAAACCGATTGCTATTGGTTAAGCCCGTGTGCGTTGTCCTGTGATACGTGCAGCATTCACCTTAGAACAGATGAAGAACTTGCGTACTGGGAAGAGCAAAAGATTGACCTGGATACGATCAGATGCAATGGTTGCAGGTCGAGTTTAGAGGGGAACCATTGGTCTCCAACCTGTCCGATATTAGTGTGCTGTGTGTATAAAAAGCAATTATCCTATTGCTCTCAATGTGAGGAATTTCCATGCGATATTCTGAAGAAGTGGGGTGCTGAGAATGAACATCACGCCAAAGCTCTACAAAGACTCAAAGAGATGAAAGAACAAGGTTTTGTGCAATGGCTGGAAGTACATGGATATGAGTAGGGGGTAGGGTTTTTAAATTGTCTAATCAACCTCAATACTTTCCTCAGCAAGAGGCACAAGTTTATATTCGGTTTTTGAACCACCCGTCACAGGATCGAACCTGTACAGCATCACAATATCGAGCTCGGAACCTGTCCATTCCCCGGGATTTATTATGAGAAAAGTTCTCACATCGTGAGTGCAATACTCTTCATCTATCCAAGAGCCGGAATTCGCATAAATGCTTGTGTAGCTGTATTTGTTTGGATAAACCATTATATGCGGATAGTGCGAATGCCCGAATGCAATGATCTTGTATGGCTTGGTTGAAGGATTTGTCATATACTCTATTATAGGTGCACCCGAAAGGTCAACACCATTCCATATTGCTATTGCAGTACTTATTGGAACTGGAACCTCATTTACTGCCTGCGTTTGCTGCCAAAGTGTTTCGATACTGTCTGCATACATTTCATAAGCACCATTGAAAGAGAGGGGGTCAAAATAGCTGTCGATCCCGCCCATTTTTATTATCTCGTCATACAATGGAGGGCAATCCATGTTGAAATCAGATAACACTGTGAGGAACGCAAGCGTCCATCCGGTAAAAAATTCAAAAGATTCTTTTTCGTTAATGAATTTCTGGGGATTATATGCAGCTTGCGAAGCCATACCCGTTGCATATAAGCGCGCAATGAAGTATCCGGGTGGTAATTTATGGGATGGATTTATCAGGGATTGCGGGCAGTTGAATAAGTCATAACGATGTCCGTGTTCCATGATAATTCCATCAACAGGGGAATATTGCCCAAGTCCCGGAACATCACCCATCCAGGTAATATTCGGGATGATCCCATCCAATATTTCATGAGTCAGCAGCATATCATGATTGCCCGGAACATAAATAAGTTCTATCTCACCTTCATTCACAATTGTCCTGAATTTATTGAAGATTTCCAGATTGGTTGAACAGTTTGCTATTGAATGAAAATATTCCTCCGAATTATGAATATTCACAGTGGAATCAAATGGAGAAACATCATACGGAACAAGCCACTCATCAAAAAGGTCTCCAAGAATAACGAGCTGTTTTACATCGGGGCAACTCATTACGTAATCAAGGAAGTTTTCAAGAGCATCAGCATTTTTATTAAACCAGCAATAATTACCGGAAACTGCTCTTTCATCTCCCATGTGAATATCGCTTATGCACACAATTGAGGTTCGCTGCAAACTACCAATATTGGCTATCGGTTTGCCGGTAGTCCTGAACTCGATATTCTCTGTTTTCTTCAAACAATTACCATCTGTCGATTTTAGTTCTGTGCTTATGGTGAGTATATACTTCCAGCCATCATTCAGGAAAAATTCAGTATGAAATTGTAAAGTAATTATCTTGCCATATACTTCAACATCATAATGTGAGTTCAGCGAGCCGGTTATGTCGGAAAAATCAATATTATTGGCTACTGTTGTTTCATCAATTTCCTCGGTAAAGAGCATCTCGATAGACCGGGCAGTATGATCAAGATGGTAGTATAAATCGTGTTTTTTATGAAGCAGGGGAAATGATACACTTAATGAACCGTCTGGTCCGGCTGTTTCTGTGCATGATGAAAAAAGGAAAATTGTGATGAATATTATGATGAAAAATGGTAAGAATTTTTTAAAATATTTTTTCATTGCGACCTCTTGCTGTTTAGTTTTTGTTAAAATCATCGTATATTTTATGCCAATAATGAGAGGTTATTTTGTCAATTTAATTCTGAATAGTATTTCTTGACAGCTCTTGACATTTGTGCGTACCATATTCACAAATGTAAGTAATGACTTGAAGAGAACATAAATGAATAAAAAATTTTGGATGCTTTTCGTTTTATGTATGTGTTTATATTCCTTTTCTTTTGCTCAGGAAGAATGCGGATGGACAGAGGATTTTCAGGTGTTATCTCACAAATTTTCGACAACTGGAAGTAATACTTATTTCATTCTGGAACCCAACTATTATCTTATTCTGGAAAACTCAGATGCTGAAGAGCATGTGAAGCTTGTCATTACTGTGCTTAATGAAACAAAGTTAGTGGATGGTTTGGAAACTCGAATTGTCGAAGAAAGAGAATCAGTGAATGGTGAGTTAATTGAAGTTTCAAGAAATTATTTTGCTTATGATGCGAACACGAGTAGTATATTCTATTTTGGGGAAGATGTAGACATTTACAAAAATGGAGAAGTTGTGAACAATCACGGTGCATGGATTGCGGGTGAAAATGGTGCAAAATTTGGTTTGATGATTCCCGGAATGGTTTTACTTGGTTCACGTTATTATCAGGAAATAGCTCCCGGTGTTGCTATGGATAGAGCAGAAGTATTATCGATTACGGATACCTTAGCAACTCCTGCAGGTATTTTTACAGGTTGTTTGATAATCGAAGAAACTACAACGCTTGAACCTGACGCGAAGGATTGTAATATCTATGCACCTGGAATTGGCTTGATAAAAGATGGAGATCTTCTCTTAATGGAACATAGTTATAAGGGAGAATAATATTGATGTTTTGTGTTCAATTACCATGTACAGGATTTATGAAAATATTTGACAGAAAATTGGAATAGAATAATTAGTTATTTATAAAACAATAGGAGCGTTTTATGCGTTATTTTTTTATAATATTAGTTCTAATTGTTATTGTAATTTATGGTTGCTGTAGTCATACAACTGAACCTAATTATGAGAATCCTTATCATCTTAAAATTGCACTTTTTGGTGACAATGTTGTTAAGTTATCATGGGAGAAGGGCAATATAAATGGCTCCTCGTTCATGATTTCAAAGAAAAACGGTGAATTAGATTGGATTAATAATTATAAGCAGTTTTCTATTTATACATTTTCATGTTTAGATACAATAGGAACTGGTTCAAGGGTAGTATATTCTTACTATATTTCAGAGATTTCTGATACTATGATAATTGGGAAATCAGATACAGTTGCTTGGTTTTCAGACAATTCCTTACCTTCTGATTTCACAATAGAACACTTCTGTGAGGATAGTGTTAGATTAAATTGGTTAGATAATTCTTATGGTGAATATTGCTACGTCATCGATAAAAAAGTTGAAGATGGTTCGTGGCTAGAAAATTATACAGAATACAGCCCAGAAGCCAATAACGGCTTTAACAATGAATTCCAAATTGTTGACTTTATATCTAATTTTGGATCAAATATATATTACCGATTAAGGATTAAAAATGGTATTTCCTTATCTGATTATTCAGAATGTATGATACAGCCATTAATTCAAGCTCCAACTGCTTTATCCATTGATATTCAGTATAACAATATTGATCTAAGCTGGATTGATACAAGTACTAAAGAAAAGGGCTTTATCATAGAACGCAGGTTGCTAAATAGTGAATTTGAGGAGATTGTAATAGTTGATTCAAACATACCATATTACAGAGACAGTGATATTAATGTATCAGAAGTATATTTTTATAGAGTTAGATCATTTAATAATTTCTGTTGTTCCGATTATTCAAATATTGCTGTTGGTAACGTCGAACATGATAACATTTGGGTTCCTTTGGATTATGCTTCAATACAAGATGCGATTAATATGAATAATACAAATATTCCTATTATAGTATTACCTGGAACATACTATGAAAATCTTGAGATTATTAATAAAAATATAACAATCCAATCCTTTTATTCGATATTCAATAATGAAGAATTTATTGAGAATACAATAATTGATGGTTCACAGTCAGGCAGTGTAATATTGATAAAAGATAGTAACGAAAACTATTCCTCAATTAGTGGATTGACTTTGATTAATGGTTCGGGAACATATGAGGATATAAATACTTATGGATACAAATATTGCGGAGGAGGTATTCTTTGTTTTAATTCTGATGTTAACTTGAGTAATATGAATATTAGAGATAACAGTACCGGATTAGGAGGTGGAATAGCTGTTGCGCAAAATAGTATTTGTAACATTTATCACACAAATATTTCTGGTAATTATGCAGGTGGCGGCTATGGTGTAAATGGTGGTGGAATAATATGTCGAAATGCGGAATTAAATATCGTGAATAGTAAAATTGTAGATAATATTGGAAGAACAGATGGAGGTGGAGTAAGTTGTTACCGTTCAATAATTTATATCAAAAGTTCAGATATTGTTAATAACAAATCTGAAGAATATAGTGGAGGAGGTTTAGATATTTGTATATTTTCAGATGTTATACTGGAAAATTTATTCATTGATGGAAATGTGGCTCATGGTTACGGTGGAGGTATCTGTTGTTCTCAATCGAATCTTGTATTGACAAATAATATTATTTCAAATAACCGGTCTCACGAGGGTGGAGGGATATATATGAACAGTGTTGAAAATTTAACTTTTAAGAATAATATTATTGTAAAAAATCAGGCAAGCTACGGTGGTGGAGTTTCTTTTAGAGATTATGGACTTATTACAAATGTTACAATTTCAGGTAATAGAGCATTGGTCTCGGGTGGTGCTATTTATTGTGGAACATATACACATCCAACATTATTAAATTCAATTTTATGGAATAATTCTCCACAGGAAATAGCTTTTGATGATGGTAAAATAGGACAAAAAAGTATCACAATTGATATTCAATATTCAGATGTCCAGGGGGGTACTGATAGTATATCAACTCATTATCCGGAAAATGTACATTGGCTTGAAGGTAATATCATAACCAATCCGTTGTTTTCAAATGAAGCAACTGGGGACTACCATCTTCAGAATAATTCCCCGTGTATTGATGCAGGAAATCCAAACTCAGAATATAATGATTTAGATGGCTCACGTAATGATATGGGAGCATATGGTGGACCGAATAGTGAATTATAGAGTACAATTTCAAAGTTATTTATTAAATCTGTATGTTGAATTTTGCATATGTCTGTTTTATTAATAAGATATTCAAATAAAAATTTGTTAACTAATATAAGAATTGACAGATTAAACCTTCATTTAGATTTTTAATCTAATTAAACAAAAAATTTTATAGGTGGTTAAAATGAAAAAAAGAGAGAAACGAAACTACGGTATTTTTATCATATTTCTTATGGCATTTCTATTAGTCACTTCTCTTGCAATAGCTGGACCTGGATCAAAAATACCTGCGAAAGCGAAAAACACAACTGAAAAGAAAATTGCAGAAGACGAAACTGACAAGAAAGGGAAAGTAGAAACAAAATCTGCCACACAGAAGAATACATCAAATAACAGTACTGTCAAAAAGGTTGATGTAAAGAAGAATACTACAACTGATGATGAAAAAGAGAAATCTGTCGTAAGAAAGAAGGTCGAGGTCATAACCGTTCCTAATAAGAAAAAAACCGAAGACAAAACCCCGAATATTCAGATCGAGAAAACAAAAGTCCAAACTTCGAATGAAAAGACCAACACGATTTCATCAGACAAGGTCAAAGTTAATCAAACATACAGGCCGAATGTTGATAAGGACATTAAATCAAAGAATGAATTGATGATACATTCAAAATCCCCGATCAATAAAAATACATCAATTGATAATGAGATGATCGAGAACTATCTCAAAGAAAAGCCGCATGGAATACCTTCAAATTACATTTCTCCAAGGCAGAAACTTAAACCGGAAGAGATTGAGATCGAACATGAAGATAACAATGTTGAGATCATTATCTATAACAATACTGAATATAGTTATTATTATGGTTATTACTATCGTCCCTGGGATGACTATTACTGGAGAGTATGGCCTCCCTTTGGATTCCGTATCTCATGGCTTCCCCCGTACTATTATGCTTTTTGGTGGCATGATATTGAATATTATTATAGCTGTAATGTCTATTATGTATACGTTGAAGAAGAGGAAGAATACGTGGTAGTAAGTCCACCGATCGGCGCTCTGGTTGAAACAATTCCTGACTACGGCGAGAAATTGATAGTTGAAGGTGAAACCTATTTTCTTGCAGACGGCATTCAATACAAGGCAGTTATTGTGAATGATGAGATATGGTTCAAGGTCATTAAAGTTGTGGACGATAATGAATATGCGGTCGTGGAGCTTCCTGTCGGAGCACTCATCGAGATTATCCCTGAAGATCGTGAATTGTTGTTTATTGACGGAGAGACCTATTTTATCGCGGAAAATTTCCAATATAAAGCGGTCATAGTTAATGATGAAATTTGGTTCAAAGTACTGAAAGTTGGGTAAATTTAACAAAATTTCTGGAGCGGTATAAGAAGTTAAGAGTATAGGGGTATCCTTTTGAGGAATAAAATCATTAGAGGGGTTGAATTATTTGACAAATTTTCTAACGGTAAAGCTATTATACAAATAAAATAAATTTTAATAACTTGAAAGAATATATGATTTGGTGTATTTATAATGCTTTGCATGAATTTAGAATTAATTAGGAGATATCGTGGACAGATTAGTTGAATATTTCATTTCGTTAGTTGAAATTGATAGTGAATCTAAGGATGAAAAGAGAGTTGCTGAAAAAATTGCGAATGATCTTTCTGAAATGGATGCAGAAGTAATTTTTGATAATGCCCATCATGCGACACAGGGAAATGTAGGAAATCTTATAGCAAATTTCAAGGGAAAGATAGACAAAACGCCCCTTCTTCTATGCGCTCATACCGATACTGTAAAACCTGGAATAGGAATCAAAGCCGTCATAAAAGACGGTTATATAAAATCCGATGGGTCAACCATACTCGGCAGTGATGATAAAGCTGGTGTTGCACAGATTGTTGAAGCGATAAGGCGACTTAATGAAGAGGGGTATGAATATGCGCCGATCCAGGTTTTGTTTACGATTTCTGAAGAGTTGGGCCTGCTTGGTGCAAAGAATCTTGATTATTCTCTTATAGATGCTGAAGTTGGTTATGCGCTGGATTGGCATGGAGTAGGTACCATCGTCACACAAGCTCCGTCGTTGAATATTTTTGAGATAATCGTTACAGGTAAAGAAGCACACTCAGGTGGATATCCTGAAAAAGGTATCAATGCCATACAGATTGCAGGGGAAGCTTTAGGTAAACTGAAACTTGGACGAATTGATTTTGAAACCACTGCAAATGTTGGAAATATCAAAGGTGGTCTCGCTCATAATATTGTTCCGAAGGAATGCTTTATCAGCGGTGAAGTTCGCAGCCATAATGAAGAAAAACTTGAGAAAGTCACTAATGATATCATTAAAACATTTGAAGAAGTTGCTGCTAAGTATGAGGTGAAGTTGGATGCGGAAGTAATAAAAGCACGATCAAAAGCCCATGTACTTAAAGATTTTGCAGCACTCAAAATAGATGAGGAAGAAGAGATCGTGAAAATTGCAGAACAAGCAGCACGGAATATCGGTGTCGAGTCCAGGATAGAGACAGGCGGTGGTGGAAGTGATGCAAATGTATTTGCAGAGCATGGACTCGTTGTTCCTATTATTGGCACTGGCATGAATGATGTTCATTCCACTCATGAAAATATTAAAATTGATGACCTAGAAAAAAATACTCAATGGGTTATGGAAATTATAAAAGAATATAGCAAAATATAAATACATCTTACATAGGGAGAAGAAATGAAAAAATATTTATTGGCACCCGGTCCTACACCGGTTCCCGAGAAGATCCTGCAGGTGATGGCAGAGCCAATGGTTCATCATAGAACTCCTGCATTCAAAGAAAAAGTAGGAAAAGCGATCGAAGGTTTGAAATATATTTTCCAAACCGATAGCGATGTCTTGATCTTTGCTTCAAGCGGTACGGGCGCAATGGAAGGAGCGATCTCCAATGTGCTCAATCCAGGAGACAAGGCGATCATTATTCGCGGCGGGAAATTTGCTGAACGCTGGGGTGAGATTGCAGAAAAATTCGGTGCACAACCCCTGTATATCGATATTGAATGGGGGACCGCTGTAGATCCAGCTGACGTTGAAAAACTTCTTAATGAAAATCCTGAGGTGAAGGGAGTGTATACTCAACTCACAGAAACATCGACTTGCAGTGTGCAACCTGTTAAGAAACTCGGTGAAATTGTCAGTAAAACCGATGCATTACTCGTCATCGATGCTATCTCAGGACTTGGCGGACAGGAATTCTACATGGATGACTGGAAAGTGGATATTTGTGTTGCCGGTTCGCAAAAAGGACTTATGCTTCCTCCCGGGCATGCATATGCTGCAGTGAATGAAAAGGCGTGGAAAGTCATCGATGAATGCATACAACCAAATTATTATTTTAATTGGAAAATATATCGCAAAAAGTTAGCTGCAAATACAGATCCCTACACAGGTTCTGTGCTTCATATAAAGGGTCTGCTTGTTGCAATCGATATGATAAAAGAGCGTGGACTCGGAAACATGTTCTATCAGTACCAAGTACTAGGGAAAGCAGTCCGTGCAGCAGTAGCAGCACTTGGATTGGAACTGTATGCTCATCCTTCATGCGATGTGGCAACTGCGGTTAAAGTTCCTGAATCAGTCGATGGACTCGCACTCGTGAAAAATCTCCGTGATAAGTACGGATTCACCATTGCAGGCGGACAAGCTCCCATCAAAGGTAAAATATTCCGTATTGCACACATGGGTTATATTGAAATTTTCGATATTATCTCTGTAATCTCAGCTCTTGAGATCGCGCTTCATGAACTCGGCTGGAAATTCGAATGGGGAGCAGGTCTTACAGCAGCTCAGGAAATTCTTGCAGAAGAATACAAATTCTAACCATAAAAAATAATAGCTCTTTTAAGAATTAAGTGGGTAATTTGAAGATAATATCCAATATCCAACACGGAATATCCAGGTATGAAGTAAGAAAATAAATGAGTGAGAAAGAAAAGAATACTGAAAATAATCAAAAGAAGTTTGATTTACAGGATAGTCTTATTGATTATGCGGTTAGATTCTGGTTACCAAGCCCCTGCTTGGTAACCAACACAACAAAATTGTTCCCTTTATTGCAGGAGACAGATGAGTTGATTTCAATACTTTTCCGCCGGCTGGCGGATAAAGCGAAAGAGAAAAATGAGCAATAGAAACAAAAATACTTTTGCCAGCATTGCTCCATACCTTAATAAATGGATATTGGATATTCCGTGTTGGATATTGGGTATTCAGATTTTAAATATATCAATCTACTTAAAAATAAAAGGAACAAAAATATTTATAAGGCGGGATCATTCCCGCCTTTCTTATTTTTTATGAATGTAAAAGTTCAGTATATCCTACCTGATACCATCGCTGATGAAATCAAAATTCAGCCGGAAGATATCCTTCTTTCAATAAATGGTCATGCCATTCATGATGAGCTTGATTACATATTTTATCAATCTGAAGAGCAGATAACGCTAAAGATCAAAAGGGGAGAAAAAACATTTACCCATTTTTTTAAGAAAAATATTGATGAGGATATCGGGCTCGAACTATCTCCGATGAAAGTTCGAAAGTGTGTGTGCAACTGCATTTTTTGTTTTGTTGACCAAATTCATCCCGATGTACGAGCTTCATTAAAAGTGAAGGATGATGATTTTCGGCTTTCCTTTTTTTATGGGAATTTTATCACGCTTTCAAATCTAACTGAGAAAGATTATAAGAGGATTATTGAGCAGCATCTTTCACCATTATACGTTTCAGTTCATACGACTAATAACAAATTGCGGCAGAAGATCATGCGGTACAAGAAAGATATTTCAATAATGAAGAAGCTCTCGTTATTTGCTGAAAATGGTATTTCTATTCATACTCAGATCGTGCTTATTCCGGGTTGGAATGATGGCATTGAGCTTGAAGGATCTGTATTTGATCTCGCTTCGCTTTATCCTGCGGTGCAGTCTATTGGAATTGTCCCGGTTGGTTTGACAAAATTCAGGCAAGATCTGCCCCAACTCAAAAAAGCGAATAAGGCACAAGCAAAAAAAGTTATTTTACAGTCTGAGAAATGGAGAAGGAAGTTTTATGAAGAATATGGCTCGGGTATTGTATCACTTGCTGACGAGTTTTTCCTCCTTGCGGATATGCCTGTTCCTGAAGATGAGTATTATGAAGGATTTCCTCAAATCGAAAATGGTATTGGTTTAGTTAGAGATTTTATTGATAATTGGGAAAATTATTCTGCTGAATTGCTCATACAGCACAGAAATAAAAAAGTTCTTTTTGTGACAGGTGTGTCCTTCTATCCTATCTTTAAAGGATTGATCGATGAGCTTAATTCTAAGGAGGATCAAAAGTGGAAGGTCATTCAAGTTGAGAATGAATTTCTTGGTAAAGATGTAACAGTTGCAGGTCTGATCGCGGGGCAGGATGTTAAACGAGCGATACAAAATGAAGTATATGATGTGCTTTTACTTCCTGATGAGATGTTCAATGTGGATGGTGTGACGCTGGATAATTTCAAAATGGAAAATATAAAATGAAAAATTTTTAAATATAATCCCAAACAAAGTAAGATAGAGAGAATCATTGAACTATAAAATAGTTTTCGCAAATCCTTCATTTTCAAGTGAACAAATGAATGCTTGCATTGATCAATGCAGCGATCTCACCGAGCTTCAGACGCTTTTAGATCAAAATCTATTTAGTATCGAACGTCTGGATCCACCCTTCGGTACGTTGCGGATAGAGCATATACGCAAAGCTTTGAACATTGCGGATTATTTTGGGACGGTTGACGTTTTACCTGATATTTCGCTATTGCACATGCTGTATTCGAAATTGTATCCGAACCGGAAGGGGAAAGTAAAAATTGATAATGCAGCTATCTCTCGATACTTCCAAGACAAATTCAACGATCTTGAACTAAGCGATGATGACTGGCAACGTGTGATCGATAAATTAAGTATCGAAGAATTTATAAGCATCGACACGATCGCAGAAAGGGCAGTGATCATCTGGAATTCACTTCCAAGTATAAAAACAACCAATTCCTGCACAGGTCATCGGGATTCACCCCGCTATTTCTGTTTTTCAAATTTGTTTATGAAGTATGATCCGGAAAAAATATCTTTCCCACACCTAAGTGATTTGAGCCAATCAGCTTTTGCAGATTTAAATTCAGATATATTTAAAACAGAGATGTTGATATATAAAAATAAAATAGACATCACATTTTTTCAGATTCCAAGTTCTTAATGGATCGCAAAGAACAACAAAATACCAGTGGAAGCATTGGTCGAGAAATGCTATGATCAGCTCGAATCCACATTTAGAACTGATGATGATCTCGAAAATTTTAAGCGCGAAAGAAGTGCTTCAGTTGTTCGGGCAGCAGACTATATCCATAAACTGTTGTTTAAGTATTTCAATCGACTTAACACAAATTTTGAGATTACTGAGCAGGAAGATGAATTTTTCTGGGATGTCTTTTGGAAACGCTGTTTGATCTTCGAGGAGACTTATAAGGATTTTTATCTTTCATTAGACGCGATTGAGAATGTTAAACGTTTTTGGAAGTGTTGTGAAGAGCTTGGGAAAAGTTTACAAAAAGAAAGTCGCAAAATCTAAATCCTAGAAAAATTCAAATTTTCAAAATTACGAAAGCTATTATTAGTTATGTAGAAAGTCAGTGGATGGCTCTATTAAGTCAGGATAATTATTCGTTGGCGAATTTACCTCTTGAGAAACCTCATAAAGATCGAAATAATGTTCCTGATAGGGAACGAGTAGTTGCTTAAGTGTATTTACATTACTATTCTTGAACCACAAAGAGAAATTATCTTCAGAAAGAATGACCGGCATTCTCGGATGAATATTTTTCAAATTATCTGATGCTTCAGTTGTAATAATACTGCAAGAAGTAATCTTCTCACCATCCGGAAATTTCCAATTATCATAAATACCTGCAAAGCAAAAGGGTTTTTTATTCTTCAAATGAATAAAATAGGGAAATTTGTTTGAGCCGCGTTTCTGCCACTCATAAAAACCACTGGCAACGATAAGGCATCTTCTTTTCTGGAATGAGTATTTGAAACTCGGCTTTTCATTAATCGTCTCAGAACGAGCATTAATAAGTTTCGAACCAATTGCAATATCCTTTGCCCAGAAAGGTATCAGTCCCCATCTCATTGCAGTAAGTGTTGAGCTTCCATTTTCAATAATAACAGCAACATCTTGAGTCGGTGCAATATTATAACTTGGACCGAGTTCGATCTCAATTTGATCAAGATTGAATATTTCCTTTATCTCATTCGCAGTATTAATTCGAGCAAATCTTCCACACATAGTTACTCCTTTTCGTTATCTGTTTTCACCACACGGATCTGGTCCCATTGTGTGGTGAAATGCGGTGATTTATGCATGCGTTTCATCATCCACGGTTTTTTAATACCAGTTGCTGCATAGTGCAGTGTGCTGTCACCCCACTTCTTATTGATGTTGTCTATCATCTCGGTCAGTTTTCGGTTTCTGCTGTGGAAATAGGACTCTGTAAAGAGATTAAGCTGATACTTATCCTGTTCGACAATTCCGCTCAGCATAATACCTGCCTTTTTGTAACGGTATCCTTCCCGATAGATTTCTTTAAGGTTTTTATGCGCTTGAGAAATGAATTCCGCAGTACTGTCTGTCGCTTCCGGTAGCTCAAACATATAGGCATTGGAATATTGCGGTTCTTTCGGTTTAAAACGATTTGTCGCCACAAAAACTTGGATGAATGAGGCAAGACATTTCTGCTTTCTGAGTTTTTCGGCAGCAATTGTTACATATGTCGCCACTGCTTCTTCCATTTCCTCAAGTGTTTCAACAGGACGTCCAAAGGAGCGAGAACTTACGATCTCTTTTTTGTGTGGAGTAACTTCGTCTAGATTTATTGAGGGGGTTCCGCGAAGCTCAAAAACTGTAGTAAGACCCATGACCGTCATATTCTTCTTTACCCATTTATCCGGCGCATATTTCAGGTCATATGCAGTATGAAAATTATTACGTTTGAGCAGTTTTTCATACTGCCAGCCAACGCCCCAGATGTCTGATACATCTACCTGTTTCAGAAATTCATCTATCTCATGTTCGCTGAAGGAGGTTATATCAAGGACACCCTTATACTTCTTGCTTTTTTTTGCAAAACGGTTTGCGACCTTAGCAAGAGTTTTGGTTTCTGCGATACCGATCGAAACAGGAATACCCGTCCAGTCCGTGACAGTATTTTTGATCTTCCAGCCATATTTGGTTAGATCCCGATCAGCAAAACCCGACAGCCCAAGAAATGCTTCATCAATTGAATAGATTTCCAGATCAGGACTGAATTGCTCCAGGGTTTGCATCACACGGTGTGACATGTCGCCATAAAGAGAATAGTTTGAAGAGAAGACAAAAATATTATGTTTTTTAATCAGATGTTCTGCTTTGAAGACCGGTTTACCAAAAGGCATTCCAAGTGCTTTTGCTTCGTTTGAACGGGCAACGACACAACCGTCATTATTTGAAAGCACTATTATTGGCTTACCCTCGAGATCAGGTCTGAATACCCGCTCGCAGGACGCGTGGAAATTATTGCAATCAACCAAAGCGACTATGTTTTTCATAAGAGAATGATACTCGGATAAACCGAAACCAAACAGTAATTAACCACAGAGATTACAGAGAATAAAGAAGATTTTATGTTAGCTTCCTTTTTCATTTTAATTCTTTTGTGCCACTAAGGCTCTAAGACTCAAAGAGACATTAATTTTATATTCAAACCATTTTACGAAGCTTTGTGTCTTAGTGGAATACATTCTTTTAATTTTAATTTTTTCTTAATCTGTGCGAATCAGTATCATCAGCGTTTATCAGCGTCCCATTCTTATTAAATAGCTCACGGATTTTCACGGATTATCACAGATTATTATGTTATATTTTATATTTTTCATTTTAATTTTAATTTTTTCTTAATCTGTGTTCATCAGTATGATCAGTGTTAATCAGTGTCCTATTCTTTTTCTATATGGGTTTGTGGATTACGTAGGTGACAACGCCCCAGATGTGGAAGTCCATTTCAGCTGTGATCTCGATAGGTGTGAAATGTATATTTCCTGGCTGCAAAAAAAGTTTATCACCGTCATACCAAATTCTTTTCACGGTCAGTTCACCATTTACGGCTGCTATAACTATTTTCTGTTTCTCGGCTTGAAGTGCCCTGTCAACAATGAGAATATCTCCCGAATGTATCCCGGCATCGATCATTGAATCACCTTCCACGCGTACAAAAAAAGTTGCTGCAGGATGTTTTATGAGAAATTTATTAAGATCGAGTGTGGACTCTATATAATCACTTGCAGGAGAGGGGAAACCTGCTTTGATCTCCGATTTGTACATAGGGAGCTCGAGTTCTGTGCCCTCCTCATAACTCATTATCTGTGCGATGCCTTTCCCTTTTTTTAAGGGACGAATGTGATTATCTTTTTTACTCAAATTTACAAATCCTTTCTCCAAATAATTTTGTGCCCACTCGAATGATGTTCGCACCTTCTTCTATTGCAACTTTATAGGAATTGCTCATACCCATGGAAAGGTATTTCATCTCAACTTTCGGAATGTTCAAATCTTTAATATGATTGAAAATTCTTCGTGTTTCCACAAAATATGGACGTGCATCCTCAGGATCGCCGGTAAAGGGTCCCATAGTCATGAGTCCCATTACTTTTACGTGTGGAAGTGGTGCTATTTCTCTAATAAGATGCTCAATATCTTCAGGCATCACACCGTTCTTTTGCGGTTCACGACCACTGTTTACTTCGATGAGTATGGACATGATCTTATTATTCAGTTCAGCATATTTATCGATTTTACGGGCGAGTTTTGCTGAATCGACTGTCTCGATCATATCGAAGATCGGAACGACCTGCACGACTTTGTTGCTTTGCAGATGTCCGATAAAATGCCACTGCGCTTTTTCACCCACGAGTTCATGAACAGAAACTGCTTCCTGCACATAATTTTCACCGATTTTAGATACCCCTGCTTCGATGGCTTCAAGAATTTCATCAGCAGTTCTTGTCTTTGCTGCAGCAACTATCTCAACACCTTCCGGTACTTCGGAAAGCAAACGCTTCACATTCTCAGTTATTGTTTCCATACAAACCTTTCATTTTAATTTCACACATTATGAACAACATTCATCTTAATGAACCTTTCTCTGTCAACTCCAATTATATTTCCGCATGAGCATTTGATGATGCCGCCTTCATGAACGGTGTAATTTTCCAAAATTCTTTTCTTATAACAGCGCAAAATATGTCCCCTTCCCACTTTTTCATATTTGAAGATTTTTCTTTTACATTTGTCACACCTGATGGTAATAATGCGCGATGAATTAGCCATATTAAAAAAGCTCTTGCTGTGATTGTGGACGTGAGGATTTCTTCTTTTTTTTGTACTCTATTTTTTTCTCTTCAAGAAGTTCCTGTTCGATCGCTTTAATATAAGGAGATAGGGGTAAATTATAAGTTTTTCCATATAGGAAGCGGCTTTGTGCATTTGTCAGATAGAGCTGATTTCGTGCACGGGTCATGCCAACATAGAACAATCTTCGCTCTTCATCGATGTCGCATTTTTTATCTTCGAACAATGAGTAGGGCAGTATGCCATCTTCACAACCTGCAATAAAGACACAATCAAATTCGAGTCCCTTCGCAGAATGAAGTGTGAGCAGATTTACCCGCTCCAGAGTGAAATCGTTTGTGTCAACTCCAGAACCAAGAATTGCAAACTTCAAAAATGAATCGAAGTCATCATTAAATCTCTCAGAACGGTTCATCAATTTTTTAGTCGATTCATCGAGTTGGGATATTTTTCCCTTAAAAAATTTCTTGATGATCATCTCAAGCGCCTGCTGCACGTTCTGTTCTATAAGACAATTCTTGAGTTCGTTGAGATCGGGAATTGTCAGGATGTTCCTTTTGATAAGTTCATCGATGAGAAACATATTTCTTGGATTGAGTGCAAGGCGCAGTACATCGAGAATAGATTTTACCGGTTCTTCAAAGAAAAAGGAGTTTTCAGTTATTTTCTGAAAGGGTATCGAATGGTCATCGAGTGCTTTTTCCAGCGCAGGCATTTGTGCTTTGAGTCGGCAAAGGATTGCAACTTCGGACAGACTCCCAACTTTCGAACCCTCGCTCCCGTCCGTAATAGAACTATCCATCGAAAAAAATCGTACACCACCAATAAGTTTCTCGATCTCACGAGCGATAAATTCAGCTTCGCTTTTATCTGATCTATGAGAGGAAATATTGATCTTCACACCTTCCTGCAAACCGGAGAGTATTTCCTGTTCCTCAATAACCTGATTCGATGCTCTCAGAATCGTATTGGTACAGCGGTAGCTTTGAAGAAGTGGGATGATCTTTATCTGAGTGTAATCTTTCTGGAATTTTTTGATAAAACCGACATCAGCTCCGCGAAATCCATAAATTGCCTGGTTCTGGTCACCGATCGCCGTGATATTTGCCTGTTTTTCCGGCTTAATAAGTTTGATGAGTTGGTACTGTGCTGCATTGATATCCTGAAATTCATCAATGAGAATGAACTGTAATTTTTTCTGATATTTTTTCTGGATTTTCTGCTCGCTTTTCAAAAGCATCACAGGTTTATAGATCAGGTCTTCAATATCAAAAAGATTAAATTGCTGCAGAGCTTTTTCGTATTTTGTGAATAGCTCTTTCGATGCGTTTTTTCTGATCTTAGATTGAGGAGTCGCCTGCTGTTTGATATGCGAAATTTCCTCGGAAATTGATTTTACTTTTTTCTTATTGCATCCCACTTTTTCGGTAAGAAAACGCTGTTTTTCATTTTCATCAAGTATGCCGAATTGCGAATCTCGTTTGAAATATGCTGCGTGTTCTTTGAGGATCGAGTAGCCATAAGAGTGAAATGTAGAGATATGAAGTTCCTCTTTTGAGGTGTTGTCCAGTAGTTTATCCAACCGATCTTTCATCTCATTTGCAGCTTTATTGGTAAAGGTTACTGCCAGAATATTTGCCGGTTTGATACCTCGCTGTTTGATGAGATAAGCAATGCGCGCAGTAAGTGTTCTTGTTTTGCCTGTACCAGGTCCAGCCAAAATGAGCAGCGGTCCCGGATAGTGCTGAACTGCAAGTTTTTGATCTTCGTTGAGTTGTTCGAGATAATCAGAAGGAGTTTGTTCAAAAACCTTTTTTTCTTCCTTTGGGATGAAAAGTTTGGGCTCTTCCTTTTTTGTATAAAGTTTCTGAAACGAGGCAATATCGAAGTTTATCAGCGGTTTTGGAGCTGGTGCTTTTATCTCTTCTGTAAAGTCAGAGAAGAGCGCTTCCTGGTTTTGTAGATTTTTTATTTCATCCCTGGTAAAAGTTCGAATTTTGCCGTATTCTCCATCAAATCCTTCTTCGATATGCACCTGACCGTTGCGCATCCTTCTGATGGATTCTGTGAGGATTTCATTGGTTTTGTTCTGCACCTCATCAAGTGGTGTGTGCAAAAGAATGTCGAATTCGGAAGTAAATTTTTGCAGCAATGCTTCATAAGCTTGGGCAACTCTTTTGGAATTTTTACCTACACAAAGTATTTCTGAAAGAATTTCATCCAGCGTGATAAGAGAATGGAAGTGATGCCTGTGTGGTCGCGCTTCAGGATCGGTTCTGTCTGCGAGCTGGGCAACGCGGTTGAGCACACCCACAGTGACCTTTTTCCCGCAAACAGGACAGATGCCTTTGTGTTTGAGGGTTTCAACCGGATCCCAGCAAATGCCACATTTTCTGTGTCCGTCATAATGATATTTTCCTTCCTGTGGGAAGAACTCGATCGTTCCTAAAAACTGCTTATCATTACCGGATTTCATTGCATCATGAATTGCATAATAACTGAGTTCTGTATCAAAAAAATTTGCCTCTCTCCCAAGCTTTGAAGGTGAATGTGCATCAGAGTTTGAAATGAGTGTATATTTATCCAGGAATGAACATACCCAGTTCATAGGCGGATCAGAGGAAAGCCCTGTTTCAACTGCGAAAATGTGCCCGGCAAGGTCATCATAACATTCTTCGATAGTATCAAATCCCGATTTTGAGCCGAGAGCAGAAAACCATGGCGTCCAGATATGTGCAGGGATAAGGAAAGCATCGTCAGAAGTTTCCAAAACAATTTCCAAAAGATCCCGCGAATCCAAACCGAGGATCGGTCTGCCGTCTGAAGTGATATTTCCAATTTGTGAAAGCTTGTTTTGAATCTTCTCAACAGTTTCGAAATCAGGTGCAAAAAGCACATTATGAACCTTGCGAACTTTTCCGTTTTTTTTGTAGATATTGCTGATCTCAGCAGTGAGAATGAAGTGTGTTTGATTATGAGAATTGTATTTTTGAAAATCTTTTTTAAGCGTGAAAAGACCCGGTTCTGAAGGATCGAGCTTTTCTTTAAGCTCTTTAAGCCATCCTGGGTGAGAAAAGTCTCCAGTCCCCACAACAGTAATGCCTTTTTTCTGTGCCCATTTGTCGAGTTCTTCGGGAATAAGGTTTTTGCTTGTTGCAATGGAAAAATGCGAGTGAATATGGAAGTCAGCAATAAATTTCATAAAAAATTATGTCGCAGTTTTGAAGAGTCCGATCAAGCCTATAGTTCCGAAGATAATATTTGCAAACCACGCAGCCATCACTGGTGAGAGCAATTCATTATAACCGAGACTTTGACCGAATCTGACCATTGAAATGTATAAAAAACAGATCGCAATAGCTATTACAAAGCTGATCCCGCGGGATTTTCCCCTTTTTGAAAGCGTTGCAAGCGGAATGCAGAACAGGATCATTATCACATTCACAAATGGATATGCCAATTTTAGGTTCAATTCCACCAGCTCCTTTTGGTGTTTTTCTCCGATCCTTCGCAGACGTTCAATATATTCATGAAGCTCGAAAACGGTCATCTCATCGGGTTTCTTGGTACTCTTTACCAGGTCCTGGGGTTGTACATGGATATCATCAAAATACTGTTCTTCGAAATTGGTATAAAAAATGAGTTGGTTATCATCAAATTCGCGAATATATCCGTTATAAAAAGTGAGCTTCATCTCCTTTCCGCTTCCGGTCGAATCTGCTTCCCAGATACCATGCTCTGCCTGTATCTTTGTTATGATATGATTGTCATTATTAAAGATCGAGATGTCTATATTCTTGATCTTATTTTTATAACCGTCGAGAAAACCGATGTAGTACAGACGGTTCTTGTCATCTTTATATTGAATATTCGAACGAACCCGAATATCGGATTTTTTCTGTTTTTTTATCTTTACTCTTTCAATATATACACGTGTGTCTTCTGCCCACGGCATGACAGTATCACCGAAGACAAATAGGAGTATCGTCACTAGAAATCCGAAAGCAAAAAGAGGGACCGACATCCTTTTTATACTTATCCCGGCACTGCGTATCGCCACCGTCTCATTGTGTTTGCCCATGTACTGCATCAGGAAGAGTCCTGCAAGAAGAATAGCCACTGGGGAGGAGAGCACAACGATGTAGGGAATTCGTAGGATAAAATACGACACAACATTCCAGAATGCCGGTTCTTCGCTGAAAAACCTACTCCATTTTTCAAAAAATTCAATAACCAGAAATATCGATACGAAAGATCCGAGAATTATCAAGTAGAGCCGGGCAAAGCTTTTAAAAAGATACTTATCAATTATTTTCATCGGATGATTCTGTTTTCTGCTTTCGTTTGAAGATGTTCTTAAAACGCTCGATGTGAATGATCTTACGCTCCCGCATAGAGTATATCACAAGATACACACCTGCAATAGTAAAAATAATATTTGATATCCACATGCCGATAAAGGGTGAGATGATCATTTTATCGGCAAGCTCCTCACCCGCAAAAAGTGAGACATAATACACAACAAAAACCAGCGAACTTACAATGAAGCTCATGCCCACGGAATTTGTCCTGGTCATCATGCCAATGGGTGCTCCGATGAGAATAAACACAAGACAGGCAAAGGCGATCGAGTATTTCTTATCGATCTCAACCTGGTATTTACTGATCTCCCGACTCAGACTGTAAATGCGTTGGTCCCGCACTCCGATGAGGTGTTTCAGCTTATTTCTTTCTTCGTTATCTCCTTCTTGAGGATTATCCGTTATTTCTGCGAGCTGGACTTCGTACTTGTTCTTTTCTTTGATTTTCCCCTGGCGTTTAGTATCAAGTTCCGCGACGTGCTTTTTCATATGTGAAGAGCTCATTTCTCTGTCACCCCGCTGTGCAAGGTGAGCTTCACTTACTCCGATGCCAAGGTCGGGAATTTTTATTCTGTACTCCTTAAAAACAATAGTTGTGTAATCTTGAGGATCATCCTTGGAAATTTCGTGTATCAAGCCATTGTAGAGCGTCGCATAAAGAGAATTTCCACCATTAAAAAGTTCGATATTTCCGTATTCAGCAGTGATCGTTCTGGGGTATTTGCCATTGTTTTTATCATAAATAACAATGTTGTTGAATTTTTCACCACCTTCAAATTTGTCATGATAGTAGAAGTTGTAGTCTTTCAATTCCGTAAATAGTCCCGGCTTGAGTTCCGATGTGGGTCTGCGTGTGCTTATCTTTATTAAGAGATTTTTCAACCTGAAATTGCTTTCTGGCAAAATGTAATCGTTGAAGTATATCATAAAAAGGGAAATGAGTATTGCAACGATCACGACTGGTTTCATCATCCTGTAAATATTGATGCCGCTCGCTTTGAAAGCGGTTATCTCATTGTCCGATGAAAGCCGCCCAAAAGCCATGATGGTAGCAACCAGCACAGCCATAGGAATTGCGAGTGCAAGCATGAAAGGTAAGCTCAATACAAAAACCTGTGTGGTCGTCCAGAGGTCGAGATGCTTTGTGATAATGAGGTTAAGTAGATCAAGCACTCTGTCCAGCAGCATGATGAAGGTGATGACCACAACCGAGAGGACAAAGGGACCTGCATGCTCCCTGAGAATGTATTTTGATAATATTTTCATTGAACGACCTTAGCTGTGCAGTTTTTGAGAGGCAGGAAAATTGTCAATTTTTGGGAGAAAATAAATCAAATTAAATCTTAACCACGAAAAAAACGAAAGTACACGAAAAATAAAATAAAACAACCACCAGTCTCCTTCCGATAAATCGGAATACGCCCCGGCAGGCAGAGAACGCAGAGACCACAGAGAAAAAACAATAGAGAAGAAAAGCGAAGAGAGAGAAAAATATAATCATGACTTTATTCAAACTATTGAGACTACGCTGTGGTTCGCCTTCGTATAACTTCCGACTGCGTTGCACTACGGCGTGATAAAACAGCGCAACAGGCAGGCATAGGAATTTCCGGATTGTAACAAGATAATTCCAAATAAAAAAGGGCATCCAGTTTTTTTATTAAAGATGAGAAAGTGTGATGTTATTTATGATTGATGTGAATTTATTAATTTCTAAAAGCATGCAGAGGCAATCTCCTTTCACTCGTCACTCTTCGCTCCACGCTTTTCGCTTTCCACGAATATTTGTCTTGACAGGTTTCAGCGCAGATACTTCATTCATCATGAAGTTAAAAGAAACTTCAGTTTTGAGAAGAGAGGAAAAATGAAAAAAAAGTTTTTTTTATCGGTTTTTTCTTTACTCTGTGCGGGAATAGTTAACGCAGCGATTCTCAACGTACCAGCTGATTTTACAACAATACAGATAGGAATAAATTCATCTGTAAATGGAGACACTGTTTTAGTTCAGCCGGGAACCTATGTAGAAAATATTAACTACGACGGAAAAAACATAACTGTTGCATCATTGTTTCTTACTACCGCTGATACATCCTATATATCCCAGACAGTGATTGATCCCTGTCAACATTGCTTTGTTGTAACTTTCCAGAATGGAGAAGATTCAACGAGCGTACTCTATGGTTTAACGATTACAAATTCAGGAGGTTTTAGCAAGGGAATTGTTTGCATAAATTCTTCTCCTAAACTGGACTCAAATTCAATTATGGATATTTCTTCTAATTGCGTAACTTACGATGGAGGAGGTATATGTTTAGTCAATTCAAATGCAATAATAATTAATAATTTAATCCAAAACAATCACATCACCGTATATGAACCTCAACAAGGGGGCGGCTCTGGAATTTCATCGACTTCATCTTCACCTTATATATTAAACAATTTAATTCTAGAAAATACTCTTTATGCTGAAACTATTGGGTCTGGATATGGAGCAGGAATATATTGTAAAAACTCAAATCCAGTTATTATTGGAAACACTATTCACGAGAATATTATGAATGGTGGCTCAATATTTGGTGCTGGGATATATGTAGAATATTGTAATCCAATATATATATATAATAATATTATTTCATATAATTATTCAAATGTTGGTGCTGGAATATATATATCTTATTCTAGTGGAGAAATAAAAAACAATTTTGTTTTTAATAATTATACTTCTGAAGGCGGTTATGGTGGTAGACTTTGTATTAGGTCAGAAAACATCAAAATAATTAATAATATAATATGTAACAATTCATCTGGAAGAGGTGGAGGTCTTGAGTCTAGAACAAATATCTTCATCAATAATACTATTTGTAATAATTATGCAACTAATCAAGGAGGGGCTGTTTATGGTTCTGGAAGAAGTCCCATTTTTTATAATAACATCATGTTCGGTAATAATTCAGTCATAGGTTCTCAAGTCTCTTTGCCAGATGGGTATTATTCTAGTGACCCAGAATTCTATTTTAATAATATAGAAGGTGGATTGAACGCAATGCATGGTAATAATACCTATACTTGGATTTACCAAAACAATATTGATTTACCACCTAATTTTGTAAATCCTACAGCCGGCTCAGGATATGAGTATTGTGCTTTTCAGTCTGATTGGAGTTTAACTGAATACTCACCCTGTATAGATGTCGGCACTCCAGACACAACCGGACTTAATATCCCACCTTGGGATATGGATGGCAATATTCGCGTGTGGGATGGAAACGGAAGTGGAGTTGCAATCATTGATATGGGAGCATATGAATATGGTGCCCCGTCCTACTCAGTTCAAGAACCTGAGATTCCTCAAGAACGTATTATTTATAACTTCCCCAATCCAACCAAAACCTCAACAACAATTAAGTATTTCTTGAAACAGAATTCCCATGTTAAGATCAGTATCTACAACTTGAAAGGGCAACTCGTTGAAACAATTATAAATGATGCAAAACCAAAAGGCGAACATGCAGTATTGTATAATACTGATACATTAAATTCGGGAGTGTATTTCTATAAAATACAAACTGAGGATATGTCAGAAATTAAGAAGATGATCGTGATAAAGTAAGGTGCACTTGTTCTTAAGTTACTCTTGTTTGAACCGTTGCGAAGGATGACAAAGGTCAATATTCACAAGATTCTGCATGAATATTTTAAGCTTAAATCTGCTTAATGTGTGAACGTGTCCATCCACCGGCGGATAAGAGTTCTATTCATAAAATATTTAACTGGAACAATGCCGAAATTATCCATAAACTTGACAGCACATTCCGTAAGAAACCTATTCCAAATATATGAAAAATGAAACCAAAACTCGTAAAGAAGTTATCATTTACTGCGACGGTTCGTGCAAGGGAAATCCCGGACCAGGTGGCTGGGCTGCAATCCTTATCTATCGTGGGAAAAGGAAGATACTTACCGGCTTTGCTAAAGAAACGACCAACAACATCATGGAACTCACCTGCGCAATCAAAGCGCTGGAAAAATTGAAAGAGTCATGCACTGTAGCGTTGTATTCAGACTCGGTTTATCTTGTCAAAGGCATGACCGAATGGATACAGAACTGGAAAGAAAAGGATTGGAAAAATTCTAAAAAGAAACGTGTAAAAAACCTAGAATTATGGCAGCAGCTCGATACATTATCTAAGAAGCACAATGTTTACTGGCAATGGGTAAAGGGGCATGATGGTCATCCTGAGAATGAGGAATGCGACCGTCGTGCAAAAGCAGAAATAAAAAAACATATAATGTAACAGTGTTTTAAATAGGAGCACCTATGAAAAAAATAATTATTTTCCTGATGATCCCATTAATCATGGTTGGCTGCAGCTTATTCAAAACTGTTCCAACAGAGCGTCTTCAGACAAGCTTGCTTCCGGATTATGTGAAAAATCTTTATCTGGGTATGCCCCTGGAAAAGTTTGAAGATATAAAAGATATTGATAATATGATCGTCAATAAGGATTTGTCATTTCGCTACCAGTATGAAGAGGTTATCAATGATGACCGGCTTGAATCGATAGTCTATTATTTTGATGAGAAGATTTCATCTCAGCCCCTGTACGAAATGATCTTTATTTTCAAATCCGATTTTGATGTAAAATCCTATGCGGATGAGATGTATGGTCCGCCTTCTGTGGAATTTCATTTACCCTTTGACGAGTGGTGCTGGAAAAGCGGAGAGGGCTTCCAGATAATTGCCTGGACCTTTGAAAATAAATTGGTCATAATTGCAACGATCAAGAACACCGAATGGGATGAACTCGATATTTGCGGTGAATAATGGTTTTTGAAACAGCTCGTTTGATCATACGAATTCCCACGACAAAAGACGAGGACGTAAATCTCTATTTCCAGCTCTGGAATGATCCTCGCGTTATGGAGAATGTCGGATTTCCAAAGGGATTGATGAAACGCAGGGAAGATATAATTGCACAATTGGCTCATGCAGAAAACTCAGAATTTGATCGCACTTTGATAGTGATAGATAAGGAAAGCAACACACCGATAGGGGAATGCAAGCTTGGTTTGCTCGGCGAAGAAGGCGTTGCTCATACAGATGTAAAATTGCTTCCAGCATTATGGGGCAAGGGTTTTGGTTTAGAAATAAAACAAGGATTGGTTGATTATCTTTTCACTCACACATCCTGTAAAGCGATCCAGGCATCTCCGAACCGATCTAATATTGCTTCACAGAGAATGCAGGAAAAAGTTGGCGCAAAGCGTATCAGAGAAGGAACGTATCACTTTCCTGAGCATATGCGATCCTATACAAAACCTGTTGAATTATATATCTACAGGTTAAATAGATCAGACTGGGAAATGAGATAGGGATTCATAAGATCAATAAATTATGGATGTTCTTATTTATAATAATCAAATAAACAGAGAAATAATATAAAAGGAGTTTTAAAAAAAAATGGAAAATGCTATTAGTTATTTAAATGCACATCCGATCTTCTGGGTGATCCTCGGCATTTTGGCAGTGCTTTTAATCATTGCGATCGTAAAGAAAGCGTTCAAACTACTAATTATAATCGCAATTATCGCAGTAGTGTATCTTGGATATTTGTTCTTTACAGGTAAGGAAATTCCCACAAATAAAGAAGGCTGGATCGAACACGGAAAAGAGTTGCTTGAAAAAGGAAAAGATGCAGGCAAAGATCTGCTAGAAAAGGGGAAAGATGCAGGTGAAGACCTTATAGAAAAAGGCAAGAAGGAATTTCAGAAGAAAACTAACGATTAGGTAATTCAGAAGCAAAACCTATTCCCGATTTCTATATTTGACTCTCTCCCATAATGACGGATTATTTTTTATGTACCATCTGATCTTCTCTAAGGATTTCTCATTTCTGACAATGTGCTCATAGAATGAACGCTGCCATGCAAATTCTTCAAGACCTGCTTGGTGAATATATTTTGATGATGTTGTTTTAAATGCACCAATTAATTCGGATAGTGGTTTGATTTTTATATGATTTCTGGGGTCATTATTTTTATGTAGGGTCAAGTCGCGACTTGTCCCCACATTGGATTTAATTTCCACAATACCATGTACATGATTTGGCATTATTACAAATTCATCTAATTTCACATATTTATATTGTTGTTCCAACCATAACCATCGTTTTCGAGCAATTAGACCATATTTATTCAAGAACATATTATTTTTCCTAATTGTGCCGAAATATTTAATCTTATTTTGGGTACAAATTGTAACAAAATAATATCCTGGTTGCGAATAATCATAACCCTTAAGACGGTTTGGTTTTCTGATGTGTAGTGTCCTCATAATAGAAAAACCTTAACTCCGTAATGTATATCCTACGCCCTGATCACCCCGAAACTGACCGCAGAATTTATCATTGCCTGCAGCTCATTGATGGCTTTTGACACAGACTGCCCGATGAGGTCCATCTTGGATATTTGATAGATCCGCTCTGATGCCTTTTTGATTTCTTGAGAAGAGAATATCTGGTCAACAAGTCCGCAGGATTTTATAAGAGAAATGATAACAATATCGCGGGGTTCGGGTATTTCATCACTAAGTACGATATGACGAATACGATTTCTTACTGTCATCTCCTCCGAATTATTGAGAACAGGATATCGTTTTTGTGGAAAGAGTCCGAGTATTTTTTTCTTTTTTTCTTCAAGAATTCCTTTCTCAACGAGACGCTGGGTTAATATTTCTCTAAGATTGCTGTATTTATTTCTGATCTTTTTCACCCAGTACAGGGCATTTTTGCTGTCAGGATACTGCTTTATCATTTGAATAATTTCGTCATAGATCGGGTCACCTGTTTCGGAATCATCAATAAGGATCAGATGTTCAAGGTCTGTATCGATCTTATTCTTTAAAGCCAATTCCATCAAAATTGCTCCGTCAAGCGCGCTCTCAAAAGACATAAGGGACATCGGAAGAAAGTTACCCTTCTTGTCATCAAGAGAAAGTAAAATTAATTCTTCTGCAAAACTAAGCATCCTCAATTCTCCATAGATTTATTTGCATACAATTCACTCGATTCTCTAAAAATTAGTCAATGAAATTTATTTAATCTAAAAAAATAAAACTCAGAATATGCATCTAAATGAAAAATACTTTGACAAAAATAATCCATACACGTCATACATTGACGATAATAATTAATGTTTACGTTGGAGGATCGATGATCAATCCGCAGATATTCAGAGAATATGATATTCGTGGTATTGTAGATAAAGATCTCACTGATCACGCTGTCGAAAATATCGGGCTCAGCTTTGGTACCTATTTGCACAGTTTGGATTTGAAAACAGTAGCTCTCGGCGGGGATTGCCGTCTCAGCTCAAACAGATTTCGGGTAATACTCAGCAACGCACTTGCAGAAACAGGATGCAAAGTGATTGATGTAGGTACTGTTCCCACTCCGGTGCTGTATTATGCAATTGAAAAGCTGAAGACAGATGGCGGATTGATGGTCACAGGCAGTCATAATCCTCCCGAATTCAATGGTTTTAAACTTTGTGTCGGAACCTTCTCCATTTATGGTCAGGAAATCCAAAAGATAAGAGAGATTATTGAAGAAGCAGTGTATATTTCCGGTGAAGGTTCCTGCGAAAAATATGACTCGATCATTCAGGATTATCAAGATTATGTGGTAGAACATCTCCTCATTGACAAACCTCTGAAAGTTATTGTGGATTCAGGCAACGGCACTGCAGGTCCTGTAGCTCCGGACATCTACCGCAGATTAGGATGCAATGTGATCTCTCTTTTTGAAGAGATGGATGGCACTTTTCCAAATCATCATCCTGACCCGACTGTCGAACAGAACATTGAAACACTCATCAGGAAAGTCGTTGATGAAAAAGCAGACTTGGGAATCGGTTTTGATGGTGATTCCGACCGTATCGGTGCAGTTGACGAGAATGGAAAAATTATTTTTGGCGATCAGCTACTTATGATTTTTGCTCGTGCAGTGCTCAAGGAACACCCCGGTGCTACGATCATTTCAGAAGTGAAATCCTCAAAAAACCTTTATGATGATGTGCAAAAACATGGTGGGAATCCCATCATGTGGAAGACAGGGCACTCGCTAATAAAGGAAAAAATGCGAGAAGAAGAAGCCCTGCTTGGCGGCGAGATGAGCGGTCATATGTTCTTTGCTGATAAATATTTCGGCTTTGACGACGCTATCTATGCAGGTGGAAGATTGCTTGAAATACTCTCCAAAACTGATAAACATCTCAGCGAGCTTCTCTCCGATGTTCCTCCTGTTTATAACACCCCGGAAATCCGAATAGACTGTCCGGATGAAAAGAAATTCGAGATCGTTGAGCATGTGAAAAGTTATTTTGAAAAGAAGAAATGCAATATAAATGATATTGACGGAATGCGTATCACTTTTGAAAACGGATGGGCACTGGTACGTGCATCGAACACTCAGCCAGTGCTGGTGCTCAGGTTTGAGAGCACATCGGAAGAACGTCTGGCAGAGATCAAAGATATGATCATGAGAAAAGTCGAGGAGTTTACAAAAGCAGCTTCCTGATCACATGAGCTCTTTACATGAGATATTCGTTTCTGATTTGCTTACCCCAGAAGCAATTATCCTCAATTTGTCCGAATCCAATAAAACCCAACTTCTACAATTCTTATGCACTCGAATATCCGAAGTATATCCCGATATTGATCAGAAACAATTTTTCGCGGATATTATAAAACGCGAGAATGAGCTGTCCACAGGCATCGGGAACCACATTGCGATACCACACACAGTCACAGAACATGCTCAAAAACTTCATCTGCTCTTTGGAACGCATACAGGTATTGATTATGACTCACTCGATGGAAAACCTGTTAACTTAATCATTATGCTTGCAATCCCGACAAATGAAAAACAACTTTACACTTTATTTCTTATGAAAATTTCTCAACTTATGGGAGTCAGAGAGCTGAGAGATGCGCTGATAAATGCAAAAACACCCGAAGAGATCATTGCTCTTTTTAAAAAATATGAGAAAGTTAAATAAATGAAAAAAATAATCTGCATTTTAATTTTGTGTTTTTTATCTACAGCTCTTCTTGCTGAAACAGAGTCGATCACACTCACCTTTTCGTTGGAAGATTTTACATTCACAAAGCAAAATATCTATGATGTGATCAATCCTCCGCAGAATAATAACTATGTATTTACTTCTGGATTAGGTGAGCCGCAGCTTCCTTTGAAAATGATCACACTCTCGATTCCACAAGAGAAAGAAATCAGTGAAGTAAAGATCATTCATAAAGAGGTGAAGGCATTAAAAAGTGAGTTCTTACTCTATCCTGTGCAAAAGCCAAAGGCATTGTCTGATGAATCTCCCGTGGAATTTTTGGGTGCCGATCCCGCAATTTACGGAAAATCAACAATGTTTCCCGAACATATTGCGCACATAACAAAATCGGGTTTTCTTTCCGGATACCATCTTGGCTCGATCTTGGTGAGTCCTTTTCAGTATGATGCGTTGAATAAAAAGTTATTTTTTATCTCAGAACTCCAAATAGAGTTGAAATATACTAAAAGCAAAAAGAGCAGCATCGAAATAAATCAAAGAAGTAAAACAGCTCAAACTTTCCTGCGCGATCAAATATCAAAGGTCATTAATAATATAAGTGAACTGCATGATCCTCACATCGTTCATAAAGATATAAGAAATGACATCTATGAATATGTGATCATCACAGCGGATAATTTTGAAGGAGAATTTCAGCCCCTTGCAGATTGGAAAACACAAAAAGGTATCAGTGCAACAATTATCTCAACTTTCTATATTTATGACAATTATGATGGAGCCGATAACGCTGAGAAAGTGAGGAACTTCATAAAGGATTATTACCAAAACCACGGCACTTTGTGGATTTTACTTGGTGGAGATACAAATTTTGTTCCTTATAGAGAAGCCTTTGCATTCGATTGTGAATATAGCTCATACTGGCATAATTTTTTGCCATGCGATCTCTATTTTTCCGACCTTGACGGCACGTGGGATGACAATGGCAACCAAATATATGGTGAACTCGAAGACAATATCGATATGTATCCTGATGTATTCGTTGGACGAGTTTCTGTAGAAAGCAGTGCTGAAGCAGCAGCTTTCGTTGATAAGATTCTCACGTATGAAAAAAATCCGCCAGTCGGTTACCAAACCGATATGATGTTCCTTGCTCAAGTATTGTGGGATGATCCTTACACAGACTCGGGTGTGAGTAAGAACTTTATCGATGATTCATATGTGCCTGACAGATTCGATCCTATCACAAAATTATACGAATCTTTGGGAAATAATAATTATGATAATGCGATGATAAATCTCAATGAGGGCAAGCATATTATCAATCACTGCGGGCATGCCGGGTATTCGTCTATGTCATTAGGTTCTGGCCATCTCAACAATAGTGATATGGATGAATTGACAAATGCTCCGGCTTTTTCGATCTGGTACACGATCGGGTGCTGGCCTGCTGCTTTTGATTACAATTGCATCGCCGAACATTGGATAAATAATCCCAACGGCGGTGGAGTTGCTTTTATTGGAAATTCACGCTATGGCTGGGGAAGTCCCGGCAATCCGCTTTACGGTTATTCGGATACCTTCGATCAAGAATTTTATAAGCAGCTTTTTCAGGAAGAAATTTATAATATCGGTTCGACACTTGCGATGGCAAAATCCGTATATGTGCCCTATTCGAGGAATGAAAATGTTTTTCGCTGGTGCGAGTACCAGACCAATCTGCTTGGCGAGCCGGAAATGCCCATCTGGACTGATCTTCCGCAGAACCTTGTCGTAACGCATCCAGACAGTATTACAGTTGAGAATTGTGATGTACAGATCACAGTAAGTGATGGACTTGATCCACTCAATAATGCGCTAGTCTGTATAATGCAGGACGATGACGTCTATAAAGTAGCATATACCGATTTTCAGGGTGAAGTGCTTTTTCCTGTCTTTACAGGAAATATTATCAATGATTTTATAGTGACAGTTACAGCTCATGATTTTTTGCCCTTTCAAGATACTATAAAAGTCATCTCAGATCAGCCCTATGTGATGATCGATTCCTACACAACTAATAATTCCATACATGGCTATGTGATACCCGGAACGAATGTGAGTGTGGATGCAGGATTCCATAATTTCGGGCAGATGCCAGTACAAAATGTTGAAATAATTCTCACAACCAATAGCGGTCTTATCACACTCATAGACAGCACTCATTATATTTCATATCTCGATCCAATGACAGGCATCTTTGAAGAAAATGTCTTTGCTTTCGAGGTATCACCGGATTTAGTAAACAGCGAAGTAATTCCTCTGCATTATTCGATCACAGATGATTCAACTGGTTTTTGGGACGGCACGATTTCGATAATAGGAGCTATACCGAAGTTTGATTATATTTATCATCAGGTATTTGATTCAACAAATGGGAATGGGAACGGTATTCCCGAACTGGGAGAAGAAGTTGATATTGAACTGATTGTAAAAAATTCCGGTTTGCAAAAATCGAATAATACCCAGCTTGATGTTAGCTCAGACAGTCCGTATGTTGAAATTCCATATTGCATCTGGCAGGTAGGTGATGTTCCTTCACAGAATTGTGTGGAAGTGACCATAACTTTGAGCATTAAATCTTCATGCACACCTCCGGCATTTGCCGATCTCGAATTAACATTTACCGACAGTCTAGGTTTTACCTGTGTCGATACATTCAATCTTACCATTGGCGAAACAGGTTTCTCGGATGATATGGAATCCGGTTCTGATAAATGGACGCATTGGGGCACCGATGACCTGTGGCATTTCACAGATCGCAAGGCAGTATCCGGAGATCATAGCTGGTATTGTGGGATTGAGGATTCGACATATTATCCTGATGAAGTCCAGGAAGTGCTCGAATCAATTCCGTTTACAATCGGAACAAGTCCGACTCTCTCTTTCTGGTGCTGGTATGAGTTTACAAACTATGGAGTGGACGGCATTTACGTAGAAGTATTTGATGGAGCAGGATGGATAAGTATGGATTTTATAGGTAGTGGGGGTGCGCTTCCAGTTCTTACCACAAAAAATGGCTGGCTGGAATATGAATATGAGCTATCATTTATACCTCCCGGAACTGAAATTCAACTCCGCTTCCGTTTTGTCAGCGATGATGAAGACATTGCTGAAGGCGTGTATATTGATGACGTGATAGTCTTTACAAACAACTGTCCTGTACGTGCAGAATTTGTTGCAGACAACTTTTACGGGCAAGAGCCATTTACGGTACAGTTCACCGATCGCAGTTATGCAGAAACCGGTCCGATCATAACTTGGAATTGGGATTTTTGCGATGGTTATTTTTCTGATCAAGCAAATCCAGAACATATCTTTGCAGAAGATGGATTAAGAACTGTAATATTACGTGTTACGGATCAATTCGGGATTACTTCGACGATCAAAAAAGTAGATTTCATACATGTCTCACCTGATACGACAAAGACAGTGTATGTAAATCCTGATGGCACCGGTGATTTCACCACAATTGCTGAAGCGCTCGATGTTTTGAATGCAGGGGACAGTCTTGTGATAGCGGATGGAGTGTATGAGGGCTCAATGAATACTAATCTGGTTATTCCCAAGGATAATATTACAATTCTGTCAGAGAATGGTTATGAGAACTGTATCATAGATGGTAATTCGATTTCTCCTGCTTTAATGTGTGGTTTTAAGAATGGGATCACCATCGAAGAAATTACTTTTTCATCTTGTTATCATTCCGGGTATGGTGGAGCTATCAGCACAAATGGATCTGCTACGTTTTTGAATTGTTATTTTAATGAGTGTTCTTCAAATTATGATGGGGGTGCGATTTGGGCCGTTGGGGGCACTTCAATAGAGGTCAAAGATTGCATTTTTGAAAATTGTAATGCAGATGAAGGCGGCGCATTGTACATCGAATTGTTCGAGGAGGTATACATTCAGAATTCAAATTTCACCTATTGCCAGAGCAACGACCTCTCTGGCGGGGCAGTATTCTTGAATATGGCCAATACTGTTGATATTCGGAATTGCAATTTTGATGATTGTACCGTTTTCACGGTAGGGGAAGGAGCTGGTGTTTATGCAGAGGATATCTTCTCAATGCAGGTAAAATATTCACAGTTCAATGGATGCCAGGCAGCAAGCAGTGGAGGTGGGATGTACACTGATGGCTGTCAGGATGTGCTTATTGATTCCTGCTTTTTCATGTTTAATACTGCCATAAGTGGTGGTGCACTCAAAATGGTTGATTCATATGTTGATATCACTCACTGTGAGATCGGATTCAATGAAGCAGCTGTCGGTGCAGGTTTTTATATAGGGACAGGGTCTTTGATCATGATAGATAATAGTCTTTTCTATGGAAATTCCAGTATGGAAACTAATTCAAAAGGCGGTGCGCTTTATGTGAATGATGGAGTGGCAGCAGTTATCAATTCGACAATTGCCGATAATGTCGTAAGCACACAAGGGGGCGGAATCAGTCATCTTGGCTCAAACCAGATGGCTGTCTATAACACCATTCTCTGGAATAATCAACCGTCCGATATATGGGCAGTTGATTCTACAAAGATTAATATTGCGTATTCAGATGTAACCACATTCTGGAGTGGACAGGGAAATATTTCTGCTGATCCGCTTTTTGTGGACGTGACAACGCAAAATTATCATCTCGATGAACTTTCACCTTGCATAGATGTAGGTAAAAATAGTTATGTGCAGGTCGATACAGACCTTGAAGGGCATATTCGTATCTGGGATGGAGGTTCGGGAGAGAATATAGTGGACATGGGCTGCTATGAATACGGAGCGCCCATATATGCGGTTGATGAAGAAATTCCTGAAGAAAATTCCATTACTCTTATGAAAAACTTTCCAAATCCTTTTAGAGATGAAACGACAATTTCATTTTATCTGCCGTACAGCCAGAAAGCAACGGTTGAGATCTATAATATAAAAGGGCAGAAAGTGAAAACTATATTCAATAATGAAATCCAGGCAGGATTTCATGCTGTTAGCTGGAATGGGACAGACAAACAAAAACATGAAGTAGCCAACGGAATTTATTTCTATGTCTTAAAGTCAGTGGAGCATAAAATAGTTAAGAAATTGCTTTTTATGAGATAATTCGAAGCACTGCTCAGCTTACTACAAAGGTGAATTAGATTGAAATAAATATTTAACTATTCTAAATAGACTCCGACTCCTACAACAAAAATATCTCCATCAATTTCGATCTGTCTTATATAAGATGATTTAGATGAGGTCTTATCTTCACCGGGTTTGCTCCACCAATAATCCACCCAACCGGAGCCATCTTCTCTGCCGACTTCAAGTATTTCCCGTATAAAATATTTACCGTTCACGTCCTGAGCATCATAAAGGTTTGTCCCTTCAATCTCAGGATGTACAAGCAGTGTTCCTTCTTCATCGAGAACAAAAACGTAATTGCTATTGAAAATAAATTCGGATTTTGGATCTCTTAAAACATCGAAAGCACTAACTCCCTCGACCTCGATCATATCAGCAGCTTCATTAACTTGATCAACGATAAAAGCTCTTTCCATTTTCATATTGTAGAGACCGCAGCCCGCAATGTATTTTTTCCCGGATGGAGCAATTGCAGATTGTACATAAGTTGACTTCCAGGTCGGTTCATCCTGCCCGGGAATATTCCATAAATAGTGTGACCATCCGCTGCTATCTTCACCGGATACTTCAATTAAAATCCATTTGATAAAGGGTTTTCCGTTCACATCAGTCAACTCTATTACATTGGTGCCAACTAAAGCAGCGCTGGCATGAGCATATACCATTCCTTCAGGATCAATAGCAAACACATACTTATCATCATGACGCCATTTGGAATCCTGAACTGCAAATTCAGCAAAAACATCTTTACCTTTCTCTTCTATCAATACAACAGCGTCATTCACGAGTTCTACAAGCTCTTCGGTTTCTTTGTACTGGTATTCTGCATCTTCAGCACATAAGCTTACACTCAAGATTAGAAAACTAATCAAAACACAAAATGATCGTATAAACTGTGTGGATTTCTTTCGTTTTTTCATTGTTGCTCCTGACTTTATTTTCTGATATTACCCAAAAACTTTTTGGAATTAAATAATTTTCCGTCAATTTATTTGTTTTGTTTTACTCAGACTGTTCTTGGATGAAGCCTGACCTTATGCTAATTGAAGGGAAGAATTGTGATGGCTACCGAATCACCTGAATATACCGTTGTGCCCGAAAGTTGTTCGTAGTAGTCATCGTACGCCATGCCGTAGCATTTTCCATCTTTGGATAAGCTGTGTAGCACCTTTGAATAGTAGTTATATTGACCGGCATTATCAGAAGAATCTTTATAATAAGCTTCAGGTTTATCCCACTTGTCATAGTCATAAAGTACACCCCTGTTTGCGGCTGCGCCGATCAGAGCTGCTAATCTCGGTCCGCCTGTTCCTGTATTCGGGATCGCATTTGCAAATACGTTTACAGTATTGATGTTGGTTGCTTTTGCGTTATCAGCGCTGTTGTGGAGTGCTGTCATTCCGTCAGGGGGTTGGTATGTGATATTTGTGTATGTGTCTGGACCATATGACCATGAAGTACCAACCAGCATGGGCAATCCCAGATGAAGAGCAGAATCGATGCATGCTTCCAGAATTTCAGGAGTGTTCAAGAAATGACCGGGAGAGAAGAACCTGACCGGGTCTGAGCTTCCATGTGGGAATATAAGATATTTGTACGGGGAAGGCATCGCTTGTAGAGAATCAATCAAATTAGTCCGGGTGACATTATTGAGGAAACCGTACTTATTTCCATTCACTGATAGCTGAGTGGGAAATGCAACAAAATCGACACATGATGTGTTCCAGACTGCAATCCAGCCCGTTTCAACTTTATCATAAATGTGGTCATATGTAGCGAGATCAGGCGCTCCGGTGAATTCAGCTTCACCAAGATATATCCGGGCTCCGTGAGGTGTGCTCTGGTCATACTCGGGATATGCGAAATGAAGTATATCACCAGATGGGATCGATGTTACGCACGTACTTTGATCAAACCCGCTTACCCAATGAGATTGATCTCCTATGTTGCTTAACCACATATTAGTAAAAGGATCTGACTGATTTACTTCAACATACATTGTTTGTCCGGAATTATTTATGATCTCAGCATTTATGATCTCTTTTGTTTGTATAAAAACTTCATTGCTCCACTGGTTTGAATCAAGCTTAACACTCTCAAACATTTTTGTAAGAAGTGCGTAGTAGTAACCGGAATCCACCTCGAGAAGACTATCAGCGTGTTCGAGCTGATTGATATCATAGAAGGTTGTTACGCACTCCGCTCCAGTTGTATCGGAAGATATGCCGGGAGATGTTGAGCGATAGAGATTATAAGAATCGAATTCGAAATCGGAAATATTCATTTGAGTCCATGAGAGTTCGCAGTGAAAATGAGAGAAATCATCTATAGAAAGTACCGGTTCTCCATTTCCCTGCGGACCTGTTGAATCTCCACAACAAGCAACGATAAAAATGCAGATGAGTAAGATAATAATTTTGCTATTTTTCATGATTTATTTTTCGGTTGTTCCTGATTTGACGTCAATTAATTTTCTCATCTTTATACTATGAATTTTCACAGCAGATATTGAATATTTAGATTGTATACAAATTTAACATTTATAGTCGACTCTTGAGGTGAATGTGATGTTTCATCCCGAGTCGTTCCCTTCGTGACCGACTCGTGACTCGAAGCACGACTTAGCTTGAAAAGATGAGTCGGGATGAGTAACAAAGGATTTTATCATTCTCAAATACTCTGTGTTCTCTGTGGTTTGTAAGGTTGCCAGTATCTCTCGCTATCAATCCATCCAAGGACATTGGTTTAGTTTTGATTCGTATCATATTCCTTGACGCAAAAAGTGCAGACTAATTCATTTACAGATAATTCCAAATTCTCATTCGAGAAAATAATCAGGAGGTCTGATGATAGAAATTCACGACCTGAAAAAGGTCTTTGAAAACAAGAAAAAGGGAACAGTATCCTACAAGGAAGCACTTAAAGGCATCAGCTTTATGTGTAAGCCAGGTGAGATATTCGGTCTGCTTGGTCCAAATGGTGCAGGAAAAACGACCACTCTTCGCTGTATTTCAACATTGATCAAACCGACGTCAGGCAGCATTCTAGTCAATGGCTATGATTCACTGAAAGATGACAGGAAAGTGCGCTCCATTATTGGTTTCCTTACAAGTGATATGAAGTTGGATGGCTTTTTTTCTCCAGACTACATGATGGACTACTTTGGGCGTTTGAACAAGATGGCTCCCGAAGATATCGCAGAGCGAAAAGAAGTACTCATCAAAGAACTTCATATGGAAGAATTCAGACACAAGAAGATCGACAAGCTCTCCACCGGCATGAAACAGAAAACATCGATCGCGATCAGTCTTATTCACAATCCGGATGTCATCATTTTTGATGAGCCCACGAACGGGTTGGATGTTGTCACCGCAAGGAATGTGACCGATTTCCTCAAAAAATATGCAAAAGAGGGGAAAACTGTGCTTATTTCTACGCATATTATGGGCGTTGCAGAGCAGATATGCGATAAGATCGGAATTCTGATAGAGGGGCTAATAAAAGAACTGGGCACACTCGAAGAGATCGTGAAAAGGAATAGCACAGACAATCTTGAAGATGTTTTTTTCAGATATCTGGAGGTGCAAGATGTTTAGTGATGCCTATATCATAATGAAAAAAGAGCTGAAACGACTTTTTACTGATAAGCGAACTGTCTTTTTTATGGTCGTACTTCCGCTTGTAATGCTTCCGCTCATGTATACTGTGATGGGGAAGATCAGTCAATCCAGATCTGCTGATATACGTTCCTATCACGGGACTGTTTTTATTGCTCCTGAAATGCAAAAAGAGTCACCGATCTATGAAGAATTTATTTCTATAATTAATAGCCAAATGAATGTCACACTCAATGAAATTCCGGAAGCATATATACCAACTGCAAAGGAACTTATAACAGAAAAAGAAGCACAGTTATTGATAACTTTTCCCGAAAATATTGATTTTGCATTCGATGCGATAATGCCCTTTGATATACATGTTTATTATAATGGAGCTTCTGATTATTCGACTTATTTTTACAGGAGGACTTACGATGCGATCAATTCTCTTGCGGACACATTAATATTTTTACGATTAGAATCGCTCGATATTCCAACGGAGATTCTAACGCCTGTCACTGCGAACCGAACGATCGGTCCTGAGCTGGTGAATCTCGCAAAAAAGGGGAGCGAGGTTGGTAAGGCATTCGGTGTGCTCCTTCCATTCATTATCATTTTGTATCTATTTGTGAGCTCAATGCAGGTCGGTATCGATACGGTTTCCGGCGAGAAGGAACGTGGTACATTGGCTATCTTGCTCGTAAATCAGGTTGACCGGGCTTCAATAATACTTGGAAAACTTCTGGCAGTCGTGTGCGCATCTTTTGCCAGTGCGATTAGTTCCGTGGTCGGTTTGATGATCGCAGGAAGATTTTTCCTAAAAGACCTGTTTCGTTCTTCAGCAGAAATGTCTGATTTCATACTGGGAGCGAATCAAATTCTTCAACTTATAGTTTTACTCATTCCAGTTGCGATACTCCTCGTCTCATTAGTGCTTATCTGCGCAACATATGCCCGAAATTCAAAAGAAGCAGCCGGTCTGGTCATGCCGCTCTACATGGTCGTTTTGATCTTGAGTATCGGTACAAGCTCGATGGGAGAAACTGTGCCTACATGGATGCATTATGCCCCGATCATGAATACGGTAGTCGGGCTCAAGTCAGTGTTCATCAAATCATCTGCATGGGGAAATGTTATTATAGCAGCAGCCACCAGTCTGATCTTTGCAGGAATACTCATCTATTTCATGATCAAGATGTTTAAAAGCGAAAAGATATTATTTAGAATTTAAGGAGTTTTAATGATTGAAAAAGACATATCAAAATATAAAAAAATGTTTTCAGAATACACTGAACTACGCATTCAGGAAAATCGAAATTGTGCCATATCAGTAGTCAACGGCGATATAATGGGCAATAACAGAAGCTCGGAAAGTGGAGTGTCCGCACGAGTGTATAAAAAAGGTGTGTGGGGATTTTCATCCAATCCTACGATTGCTGATGAAACCGTTAAAACCGTTATACAAGCCGCAACGGAAAATGCACTGTATCTCAATGATAGAGAACGCAAGGACAAACCGTCGCTACCCGTTTCCATCGGTACTGCTGAAAAAGATTTTATGACTGATAAAAAGAGAAAAACACAGAAAGAGATGATAGATTTCTTAAAAGAAGTTGATGGTTATATTGGAAAAAAATACACAGATCTCACCGCGCGAACTACAGTGTGCCGCTGCCTTGAAATGGAAAAAGCGCTTCTCACTTCGGAAGGTTCACAGGCATATTCTATGATTCCCAGATCGATAATTTATATTGTTCTTAGTTTGGCAAAGGATGGTCAACCCTTCGAATTATATGACCTTTTTGGAGGATTTGGACAATTTGAAGACCTCTTCAGTAAACCGGAAGACCTCTATGGGAAGATCGATTCGCAGTATGAACATCTAAAGAAAAAATCCGAAGGGGTTTATGCAAAAGCAGGCGTCGCAGATTGTATTTTCGGACCTGATCTGGCAGGTATTCTTGCACACGAAGCCATCGGGCATACTGTCGAAGCAGATATTGTGCTTGGTGGTTCAATCGCAGCTGATTATCTCAATAAGGAGGTTGCCAATCCGATCATTACAATGGTTGATTTTGCGCACACAGCAATGGGTGAAACTTGTCCGATCCCTGTATTTGTAGATGATGAAGGAACGCAGGCAGAAGATGCAGTGCTCATTGAGAATGGAGTTCTGAAAACCTTCATGCAAAATAAAGAAAGCGCTCAGCATTTTGGAGTTAAACCGACCGGTAATGCACGTGCATACACCTATTCTGATGAACCGATCATCCGTATGAGAAATACTGCAATAGTTCCGGGAAAAGACAAACTGGAAGACATGATCGCATCAATTGATGATGGATACTATCTCATGAAGTCATCGAACGGGCAGGCGGATTCCACCAGTGAATTCATGTTCGGCATCGTACAAGGATATGAGATTAAAAACGGCAAGCTTGGGAATGCGATCAAAGATACGACAATTTCCGGTATTGCTTTTGATATGCTGAAAACTATCATGATGGTTTCTGATGATATGGCTTGGTCCTGCGGCGGTATGTGTGGTAAGAAACAGCTCATACCAGTTGGAATGGGCGGTCCTGCTTTGAAATGCAAAGTGAATATTGGAGGTAAATAATGAAATCGGATAGAGAACTGGTAAAATATTGTATTGATAGGATGCTCCAAAAAGGCGCTGAAAAAGCCCAATGCTATCTAAAATTTAACAAAAAACATGAACTCAATGTGGATGCCGGGGAGATGAAACTACTGCGCACAACCTTTGATACAAGCATTTTGCTTAAAGCAATTATCAATGATCAAAAAGGTGATCTGAAGATCAATAAAATGGATAAGGATTCTCTTGATAGGGCGGTCGATCAGGTCATTGAACTTGCCCAGTCTTCCTTGCCGGATAAAGCAAATGATATTGCGGATAAGCAGTCACCAAAGGAATTTACAGCAGGCAGAGAAAAAGCCGATCTCGATCTGATGTATGATAGACTGAATGATTTTGTTCTTTATGAAAAAGAACACTATCCCAAAACCATGATAGAACAGTCGATCATAGATTTCACACAATCAAACATACTTATTCAGAATTCTAATGGTGTCAATTTTGCTGGGAACCGTGGTTTGTATTCCTTTTCTGTAATGTTCACTTCGAAGGAAGGGGAGAAGGCATCATCCTTTAATTATTCCGGTTGCGCAATGAAAGAATTGGATAAGCCACTTCACGAATATGCTTCTGTTGATATGCTTCTTAAGCAGTCCGGCGAGCAGATACATACTTCAGCTTTCCCCGGAAAAATGATTGGCGATGTAATAATCACACCAGACTGCCTTTCATCTTTCATATATTATATTACAGCATATTTGTACGATTATTCATTAATTTCCGGTAGTTCGATCTATAAAGATAAACTGAATGAAAAAATTGCAAGTGAATCCTTGACGCTTCACTCCTACCCACGCTCCCCAGAGATCGCAAAGAATTACTTCTTCACCAGAGATGGATTTGAAGCTCAAAATATGACTGTTATTGATAAAGGCGTGCTTAAATCATTCCTACTGTCTCAGTATGGCGCAAACAAAACAGGGAAGCCCAAAGCTGTGAATAGTGGTGGATGTTATATAGTAGAGCCGGGTACTGTTGGTTTTGAGGAAATGGTTTCATCCATTGATAAGGGATTGCTTCTTTGTAGATTCTCCGGTGGGAATCCAAGTGATAATGGGGATTTTTCGGGCGTTGCAAAAAACAGCTATCTTATTGAAAATGGAAAAATTACTAAAGCTGTGAATGAAACAATGATAGCCGGAAATCTTGCGGAAATGATAAAGAACATTGTCAATATCTCAAAAGAGAGAATTGATTATGGTAGTGAAATATATCCCTGGATACAGGTGAAAGGTATTACAGTATCTGGCAAATAAATATGGAGAATAGAGATGTATGTTTATCAGCACACACAGAGAAGTAAGATACTTTTCTTTATTATAATAGTTGTGCTCTTGTTCATGCTTTTCCTGATGTTCAGATTTGGATTCAACTGGATAAATGTTGTTGTTTTTATTATAATGATCTTTGCTTTGTATCTCTTTAATTCTCTTACTGTAAAAATAACTTCTGATAAAATATCAGCAGCTTTCGGATCAGGTCTTATTCACAAAACAATTCCTTTTACTAGAATTAAATCAGCTGAGAAAGTTAGGAATAAATGGATTTACGGATTTGGAATCCGACTTATTCCTGATGGACAAATGTATAATGTTGCCGGTCTCGATGCAATCGAATTGAAATTAACAAACGGAAGAGTGTTTCGCATCGGAACCGATGAGCCGGACAAACTTCTCGAAGCTATCAAATCTCAAATCAGAGTAAAATAATCTAAATCAACATCAAAAAGAAGGAACAATGATGAAAGTCCTTATTGTATATGCACATCCTTATGAAGGAAGTTTTAACAAAGCTATCCTCGATAATACTCTTGAAGGCTTAAAGCATGCTGGTCATGAGGTTGAACTCATTAATCTGAACGAAGAAGGTTTCAACCCGGTTCTCACTCGTGAGGAGCTTGCAAAGTATCCCGACGGGGAATATCTTGATCCAAATGTAGGAGAGTACCTTGCAAAGATCAAAGATGCCAAGCACCTTGTTTTTATCTTCCCGATCTGGTGGGGTGAAGTACCTGCAATCCTCAAAGGATTTTTTGATAAAGTCTTATTGAAGAAGGAAGCTTACGATTTCAAAGGTATGATGCCTACACCAAAATTGAAGGGCAGATCTGCCACGGTTATCTCAACCATGAATTCTCCGAAAATTTATTACAACTATATCCTAAAAGCGCCGGTTAAGCAAACTGTGATCAAGGACACATTGAAATTGTGTGGTATCAAACCGGTGAAATGGATCGAATTCTCTCAGGTCATTTCCACTTCGGATACAAAAAGAGAAAGGATGCTCGATAAGATTTTAGACTATTTCACGAATTTATAAAAAAACTAAAATCAGTTTTGATAAGCTTATAGTCCGACTTGCCAGGGCGCAGTTAAACGAAGACCGATCTTGCGCCAATGAATGTGAATCTCAATCACATTATCTAATCAGTGTTAATCTGTGTGCTATTCTTTTAAACCATTGCAAAGGAATCCTTCACTAACCATTCTCAGGATTCAAGAAAAATTTGACAAAGTTATTAATTTATAAATTTTTCTACAAAAGACATATATAAATATGATAACATGTGAAGGATAATGAAATATTAGGACGCGGGAAGGGGAAAGGTGGTTATGAAAACTGAGTTTTTATATATTGTTGTTCTTATTACATTGAAAAATGCAGTAAGGCACAATATTACTGCTACAAAACGAAAACATCAAAATAAAATACTAACAGAAATAATGGCTTTCTTTGAAGAAGATACAGGTTTAAATATTTCTGGAAATAGTATTAAAATCTTATACGCTATTACACATTTTGGAAATTATAAACTTCTCTTTCCGATTTATTTGGTGTTGATCATTTATCTACTTACTCTTAAAGAAAGATAGTCATTATGGAATAAATTAAAAGAATGAAATTTCTCATATTTATAATTTTAAAACATGCAAAAAATAACTAAAAATGGAGGATAAAAAATGAAAGGTAAAATAATATTAACTGTAGCACTTGCTATTTTATTTGCATGTTCAATTATTCATGCTCAAATTCCTATTTATAACAATTTTAGTGATAAAGTTGTTACTGATAAACCAAAATATGATTATACTGATCAAACCTATGTATATGATGATTTTGAAGATGGTTGGTATTGGACAGCTTGGGATACTCAGTCCTCAAACGGTCGTGATTATTGGGATATTCATGATGGGACATATTATGGTAAATCTGCTTGGTGTGCAGAAAATAACGATGGTGGTGTAGTATATGGGGATCATTATGACAATTACATGGATTCCTATATGAAAAGAACTTTTGATTTCTCGGGATATTCAACCATGACCTTGGAATTTGATTATTTAGTTGAATGTGAAAATAATTATGATTATTTTAAACTTTTAGTAAATGGCACACAAAAATTTTATGAATCAGGAGGACATCCAAATTACTGGTATAATGAAACAATTAACTTAGATTCTTATGCTGGACAATCTTCTGTTGAAATCAAATTTATTTTCTATAGTAATTACTCAAATAATCAATACATGGGTGCTTTTGTAGATCATTTTTTACTACATGGAGATTTAATCCCGGAACCGGAACTCTCAAGATATCCATCTTCTCTAACATATGATGATCTTGATATTAATCAAAATTATACATATTATGACGTATTTCGTCTTTGGAATTCAGGTGGTGGATCATTCAACTGGTCTGTTACAGATAATCGGAGTTGGTTGAGTGAATCTCCAACAAGTGGCTCAAATAGTGGTGAGAACGATTATATAGATGTTTACATAGATACCGATGGATTAAATTATAATTTTAATGATACAGGGACAATTACAATAAATGCTTCGAGTGGATCTTGGTCCGACACTAAAACTATATCTGTTAACATAAATACTATTTCTCCCCCAGATGGGAATGTAAATGTAACCTGTAAATATCCTGATGGAAGTCTATATACACCAACCAAATATAAAGTATGGGATAATGATTATTCAGATCTTACTGTAGTCGATAATCCATCAAATCCACATACTTTTTATAATTTAGATGGTAATGAAACATATCATTTTGAAGCTTACGAAGATGAAATGTTTATGGGAACTATAGATGCAACAGTATCACCGGGTCAAACAATTTATGAGACTTTATGGACTAATTATCAAAGTTCGATTATTGTTAGGGCATTATATAATGATGGGGTTATTCCCTTGCCTGGTGCTACAGTTAAAATACTAAATTGGGAAGGAATTGTAGTTAGGGAAGTAATAACTGATGGAAACGGCTACACTATACAATTGTATGTTTGGGATAGCATCACAAATACAAGTATAGATTTTTTCTATGATATAAAAATTTATTATTCAGGTAATTTGGTTTATGATTATCCTGGAAATTATGAAATAGATGGAAATCAAAATGTAACTGAACCATGTACAACTAATGTTGAACTACAAGGACAAATAGAAGTATCTGTACAGTATCCAAGCTCCCAAGATCCTGTAATACCTGACGAGTTGTGGTTATTTTCTGGAGATTGGCAATACCTGCTATATACTGGATATCCATCAACATCAGTCTATCTGTTTCCTGATTATTATACTTCTGGTGATTATCATGTCCAAGCAATGCAAGATGGTATAAATTTAGGACATGTTGATGTTAATCTTGATGAAATTCTTGAACAAGTTATTTTAACAACTTCTCATCAAAGTGATATTCAATTTGAAGTTTATTGTATTGATGGTTTAACCACTCTTTCAGGTGCAGATGTAATAATTAAGAATCAAGATGGTGTTGAAATCAGACAGGGGATAACAGATGAATTTGGTATTGCTTATTTTGGACCTTATGATAGAACCTGGTTATGGGACACAACAATACCGTCAGGTTTTGAATATTATTATAAAATTGAGGTTTCATACAATAATCAAGTTGAATATTCTAATGATAATTATGAAGTGATAGGTGGACAAAGTATAGTGGAAAATATAATTACTTCAGTTTTCTTATCTCCCGTACAAACTAGAAGTAATGGAATTTGTGTGTATCCTGAGTATATTGATAATGTATTATCCAATACAGATATTGAAAATATGTTGGACGATTTTTTGTTACATGACATTGATATAATTTATATAACTGTTTTTCAGACTGTTAATATTGGGCAGGGAGATCTAATATGCAATGATCAACCAGGAACATGGAATCCAGTATGTGGAGAGGTGCTTGGGCGTTATTCTTTCTCTCATCTTGCTGAACAAGCTCGTATAAGAGATATACAGGTAGTTCCTATAATAAAATGTTTTTTTCATAATGATAATATTACAGTTCTTCCTTCAAGTGAAATCCACAGAACCTTTTTACTTAATCAAATTTTACCATATTTTTTAGAATCATTTAATTCTAATGGAAATCCGTACTATGCTTTTGATGGAATTGCTTTAGATTATATCCGTTACTTCCTTAATACTGGTATTCCTGCAAATGCTTCTATCGTTACTAATTTTGTTGATGATGTTGCTGGTCTTTGCGTTGGTATTCCATTAAATGTTTTTTTAAAAGTAGATGCATGTGAAGGAGGACATTTATGTACACACCCACTTGCACCTACACCATATGATTATGCTATATACTTTTTTGGTCAAGATTGGGTTGCTCTATCTTCATTAGCAACCAGTTTAAATCCAATGTCATATGTCGATCAGGAAGTTTATGGTGAAAATCTAGTGACGGGATTTACACGTGTTAACGAAGCGGTTAATACAATAAGGGCATATACTGGAAATAGTGTAAAAATCCAATATGGCGTCCATACTTATAATGATGATATTAATAATAGCCATGCTTCACTATCAACAATACAAACATCACTTTGTGCAGGTTCTGATGCTGAATCTAATGGTTTTTTTACCTTTCGCTATTACAATGATCTAGTAAATCAACCAGCTTGGATGGACGCTTTATCTGATTATTCAACCAATGGACCTGATTATCCCTTAGTAAATTTTAGTTTGAATATAGAACAATCACCTGTGGAAGGTATTAGAGTAACTGCTGATGCTAGTTTATCATCTGATAACCAAACACCTGTTGGTAATCTTGAGTTTCGCTTTATGTGGTCAAATGGAAATGGAACATGGGAACCATGGACAGCTTGGTCATCATCTTCCATTGGCTTTCGTGATTATCCGGAGCAAACAACAGCCCAAATTGTTGTTCAAGTCAAAGATGAGGACGATTTAACAGACATTGAGAGAATGCAATTTATTGCAGAAATCTTAAGTCCTTTTATAGTACTTATACCAACTAACATAGATTTAGGAATCCAACCATCGGGTGAAACTTTTTCAGAAAATTTTATTGTAAAAAATACTGGAAGTGGTTTATTAACAGGTAATATATCATACGATCATATACCATGGATAACAACTTTATCGCCAACATCCTTCGAAGACTTAGAACATAACGAACAAGTAACAATAAGTTTTTCGGGAAATTTTCCATCAGATCCAGGTGAATTTGGTGATTACATAAACATAACCTCAAATGGAGGGAATGAAGATGTTTATGTTCACGGTATTGTGGAAGGTGTAATAAATATCTATGTTAAAGCTTCCTATATTATTAATGATATAGAAACTGAAGTTGGGACATATGAATTTGAATCGCAAGAACCAATTGTTAATTTACATTTTGGCCAATCCAATGAAGGTATTGTAATGCCAAAATCAAATACTGTATTTTACAATTCTAGGACATTTCAGTTTAAAAATGTAATTTATAATAACGGATTTCTTGTTGGAGAGCTTGAAACAGACACATTTATTATATCTGATTATAATAATTTTGATGCAACTTTTAAATTAGAAATTTTAAATCAAGATAATAATCCTGATGATAATATTTTAATACAAGATGCTGAAGTTTGGATTGCTGATTTTGAATATGGAGTTGATAATTATAATTTTTCTAATTGGGAAGGAACTTTTTGGGATGCTGGTAATATAATACGTTTAGGCGGTAGGTTGTTAGATCCTACACAGTATAGGATATTTCCACAAGAATTTTTGAATCTTATTAGAAACATGGCAATGACTTCGCATTGTGCAGGAATGTCAAGTACATCAATTCTATATAAATATCACCCTGATTGGATCCCTAATAATCAAATAAATACATATCAACTTGATTCTCTTGATACGCAAGTAATTGAAAATATTAAATTTGCATTTGGAAAAGTAATGTTTTCTTTTTATGCAGATGCTTTTTGGCGTGCCCATCGTCCATTTGGTCCTTCATTACAAGAAATTTCTGCTCAAGAATTAGATAATATAAAAATAAAACTTTCAGATAATAAATTACTTAATGCTGGTTATACCAAACCTGGTGATAACAATCATTGTACTACTCTACATACTATGATAAAATTAGAAACTGATACTCCTTTAAAATATACTTATCGTCTATATGATTATAATAATGATTATCTTATTTCTAATAAATTTTCACCCGACCAAAGAAATAATTTTATTGAAGAAAATGGCATAATTCAACTTATGACTTCAAATAAAACTATTACATTCCATGAACCAGATTTTGAATTAGATAAAGACAGCATGAAAAATTTTCATAAAAAGGAAAATTCAATCTATGATTCTCTAATGACTATGGCATTAGATTCATTAATTATTAAAGGATTAAATTTATTTGTTTATATGGAAAATGATAGTAGTTATGTCAATTCAAATTTTGTTGCAAATATAACCATTGATAACGGTTTGATAGAAAGTTATGATCTTGGCTCATATAAAGTCTTTTATATCGATAATGATGTAGAACCTAATATAAACATAGAGGCAATAAATGAAGGCTCATTCTCTTTAATGGGAGTTAACACATCTTCAAATACTAAAGATGAGATAGCGCAATTTACATTTGAAAATATTACTTTCCCATCAGATAGCTCAACAGCAGAAATACCATCGGCATTTAGTCCCGGAGATCAGATATGTCAAATTGATTTTGATGGAGATGGAGAAGTAGATATTGAAATTACTAATAGTTATAATGGCAATGTTCCACCTTCAGAGAACTTCCCACCTTATGTATATAATGAAATCCCAATTTTGGTTTTTGCACCTAACATTTGGTCAACTGATCTCACATTACTTGAATATATAAATGATGAATCAACAAATACTCTTATTTATAGTTTAGAATATGATACATTATTATTTGATATCAATATTGAAAATCATATTTTAAGCGTTGATTTGTTAGAAGCATTTGAGAGTCTTTCAGTTATTAATTTAACAGTATCAGATAATGAATATTCCATACAAATACCAATTTTTGCCCAATATGATAGCATTGCTTATGGACTTGTTGCCTATTACCCATTCAATGGAAATGCAGATGATGAAAGTGGAAATGGTAATGATGGCACACAATATGGGGGAGTAGATTTTACTACATTAGATAGATTTGGTAATCCTTCAAGTGCTGCTTTTTTTGATGGTAGTGATGATTATATCGAGACTTCATTTGAGCCAATATATTATCAAGGAGATCCGCTTACTATCAGTATGTGGATAAAATGTACTAGTAACGATGGAACTGAAAGAATAATAGGTCTTGAAATCCCAGGTGCTCAAGAGTTATGTTTCGTTAGACTTGCAACGGATAATACTGTTAGATTAGATTTCAGAGATGATGGTCATCAAGGAATAAATTGTCAAGCTTCATCAAATGTTGAGGATAATAATTGGCATCATATAGTAACTTTGAGAGATATTGATGATGATGTTTTTAGAATTTATATAGATGGTATACCTGCTGAAGATACAGTTTCAGATGTAACAACTACTGCTATGAATGCAACAGCAACACGCTGGTTATGTATAGGTGCCAATAACTATTATGGTGCAGGAATAGTTGATAATTATATGGGAGCAATAGACGAAATACGTTTTTATGATTATGCATTAACAGAAACAGAGATAGATTCGCTCTATCATGAAGGTGAATGGCCTTCTATTACAGCAGATTTCACAGCTTCTGATACAACTGGTATAGCCCCTCTCACGGTTCACTTCGCAGACCTGTCATCTTCGGATTATCCTATTGTATCTTGGCAATGGGATTTTGGAGATGGGATTGATACAACGTATACAATATATCAACCAACAATTGAACATACCTATCAACTTGCAGGAACCTATGATGTTTCGTTGATAGTTTCCGATGGTATAATTTCTGATACATTGATACAATATGATTATATAACTATATCTCCTGATGGTCCAGATTGGACAGTGAATCCAGCGTTATACGAATACAATGGAAACATCACTGCAGCGGTTTTTCTAGAAGGGGTTCAGGTAAGTAATCCTGGTGATTCGATTGCAGCCTTTTGTTCAGGAGAATGTCGTGGTGTTGCGGGTAACATGGAATTTCCATCTGGAAGTGGAGAATACATTTATTCCTTAATTGTTTATAGTAATGTCACAAGTGGAGATATATTAACCTTTAAGTACTGGAATTCAGAAACAGGAACCATAAATTATATAATTGATCCCATTTATTATGTAATTACCCCCCTTGAATTTATACCCGATATGGTTTATGGAACACCGTTTGATCCTTACCAGCTGAATATAGTTGAACTGCTAGATTATGGCATCATTGAAGGTAATGTAACACTTGTTGGTGGTACAGGTAATATAGAAGATGTAGAAGTCACCGCAAATTATGAAAAATTGTATCCAGATGGTTTGACAGTGAATCCTTATGTCAATGGAGATTATTACATGATCATTGCTACAGGCACTTATGATGTTACTGCTTCCCTTACTGGATATACGTCACAAACCAGTAATGTGACAGTGCTTGAAGTACAGGCAACAACAGGGATAAACTTCACACTTGAATGTTGTATTCCAGAGTCACCTACAAATTTAAATGCTGCTGTAAGTGGTAATGATATCATACTCTCGTGGACAGAATCTGTAAATGCAAATATTTACTATATCTATCGTTCCACCAATCCTTATAGTGGTTTTACTCAGATCGGCATTTCACTCACAACCTCTTATACTGATAATGGAGCTGCCAATGTTTCTAAATATTTCTACTTTATAACTGCAGCAACTTCCCATTTTGAATGGTGCGATGTCCCTGTCGGCCAATACACTTATGGTGAATATGATGAAATACTAACCATAGATTACGACTACCAGATTATGAAATATGAAGTAACCAATCAGCAATATGTGGATTATTTAGAAGAAGCTTATGCGGCTGGTGATATTACTGTATCCACTTCTACAGTGCAGGGCTACTATCCCGGCGATGAACATTATCCTGCTGGAAATTACGATTTCTACGATCTTGGAACACCATCCTCATACAATTACGCGAGAATTTCCTGGGATGGAGATTCATTTGTTATTAATGTCCCATCCGGCTACATTTCTGGTGATTTTGATAACCACCCTGTAGTTGAAGTAACCTGGTTTGGAGCATGGGCATTTGCAGAACATTATGGCTTGGATTTACCTACACAGCATGAATGGGAAAAAGCAGCTCGTGGTGATACCGGCTATGATTATCCCTGGGGAAACAGCATTGATGGAAGTAGAGCGAATTATTGGAATAGCGGAGACCCTTTTGACAATGGAACCACACCTGTAGGTTATTACAACGGAGAGACCCACAGCGGTTTCCAGACCACAGACAGCCCTTCACCTTATGGTGTTTATGATATGGCTGGCAATATATGTGATTGGACAGATAGCTGGTGGAGTGATACTACTTCCTGCCGTGTTGTTCGTGGTGGTTCTTGGAGCTGTGTTACTAGCGTCCTGCGATCATGGTATCGGTTCCTCGAAGGCCTCTACCCTGACTACAGCTACTACTATATGGGCTTTCGATGTTGCAGGACTCAATAATTATGGTCCCTTGAGTTTTGTGCTTTGACACTTGTTTTGGTTTTACCTTACGAAAGTTCCAAACTTTCGTAAGGTAAAAAAATCATGGTAAATCAAAAAGAATTACCACTATTAAAAAAAATTTATGATATAATAAAATGGATAATACCAAAGATAAAAAATAGTTTTATTACACAAAACATCGCGGTTGTTTTACTCCATATTACTAAGTAACGCAAGATTCCAATCTTGCGCACACAACATCGGAATGTTGTGTTACTAGCCAGAAACATCTGATTGACCTTCGAAGATGATCATCCGAATGTTTCATGTAATTTTCTTCAACACTCGGAAGTTCGCTTGGCGAACATTCAGAGGTTGATTAGTAAGGATTACTAGCCATCAATACAATAATTATCCAAATAAAAAATTTGACAAATAAATTTTCTTTATTAAAAAATAGACCGACGGTCGGTCGAAAAAATAAAGGATACATATGCCAAGAATCGTTAAAAAACATGATGTAAGAAAAAATGAGATCATCGATGCTGCACAAATGCTCTTTTATACAAAGGGCTTTGATGTCACATCAGTGAATGAGATCATCAATACAATAGGCATTGCAAAAGGGACTTTTTATCATTACTTTACTTCAAAATATGATCTTCTTAATGCAGTGATCGAGCGCTTTATCAAACAAATTACCGATTCAATTCAACCAATTTTACAGCAAGGAGATTTGGATGCAGTTGAGAAATTTAATGAAAGCTTCCAGCTCATCGGGCAGATCAAATTTGAGAAAAAAGAGTTTATGTTTGAGCTTCTTAAAGTGATGAATAGAGACGAAAATATTATACTCCGCTACAAAATGGTCATGAGAAGTATCGAGTTGCTTACACCCATTATTGCAGAAATAATAAAACAGGGGAATGATGAAGGGGTATTCAATACAAAATATCCAATAGAAAGTACTCAATATATATTATCAATTTCAGGTTATCTCAATGCCAAACTATCACAAATAATTCTTAATATACTCGAAAAAAAGCAGGATGTATCAGCACTTATTGAGAACTACAGAGCTTACGAAAGGGCTATCGAACGGATAATCGGAGCTGCAGAAAATACTCTTTCGCTTGCAGATGAAGAATTAATCAGAAAATTTTTTATTTCTGAGGAGGAATAAATGCCATTACTCGAATTACAAGGCGTGATCAAAAACTACATGAAAGGCGAGCAGATCATACCTGCACTCCGGGGTGTGGATCTCAGTATTGAAAAGGGAGATTTTTTATCGATCGTGGGTCCGTCCGGAAGTGGAAAATCCACCTTACTCAATATCATAGGATGTATTGATACTCCCACAAAAGGTAAGGTGCTTCATAACGGAGAAGACCTAACAATCCTCACTGATAAGGAAAAAACGTACTACAGAAAAGAAAACATCTCTTTCATTTTCCAATCTTTCAATCTTATTCCTGTGCTCACAGTACGCGAAAATGTAGAACTCCCGCTCATCATAGAAAAAAAGTTCACTAAAAGTGAAATTTACGATAAGGTCACGAATATCATAGAGATCGTTGGGCTTGAAGACATGGCAGATAGATTCCCAAGAGAGCTCTCTGGAGGACAGGAACAGCGTGTTGCGATTGCCCGGGCACTTGTAAAAAATCCTCTGGTCGTTCTCGCTGACGAGCCAACTGCAAATCTCGATTCCGAAATGTCTGAAGATATTATTTCAGTTATGCAAAAAATGAACGAGGAAATTCACACTACATTTATCTTCTCTACTCACGATCTGCTTGTGCAGAAACATGCAAAACGTGTGATAATTCTCAGAGATGGTATGATCACATCTGACGAAAGGAAGAATCATGAGAACACTGATTAAAATTGCATGGCGAAATGTTATGAGGAACAAACGCCGTACAGTTCTTTCTGCACTCGTGATCTCAGTCGGATTATCAATCTACATCCTCATGAATTCCATTATGGCAGGTATGGATCGCGCGAATATTGATAACCTCATCGAGCTCAGTACTTCATCGATCAAAATTTCTACAGAGCAATATGCTGAGGATAAGGAATCACTTCCTCTCAAATATGGCATTCCATTTGCTGATCAGCTTCTTGCATACATCAAAGAGCAGCAGCATGTGATCGGTGCGACTCCACGAACCCAGTTTCTCGGACAGCTCTCTAACTGGGAAGATACAATGCCGATCATCGGACAGGTCGTTGATATAAAAAGTGATGAAACGGTTTTTAGTTTGGATAATTACTTAGTTGGAAATTATTTCACTGGTTCTGAGGAGAATGAGATCATGCTTGGAAAAGACCTTGCTGATGAAATGGGAGTTGGCGTCGATGATTATATTACATTGTATGCTCTGACAAGGTATGACAGCCGAAATGCTGACGAATTTCATATCGTGGGACTTCTCAATACAACCGATCCGAACATCAATCTGAACACTGTTTTGATAAGTTATGACACTGCAGATAATTTCCTCGATCTCGAAAATCTTATTACAGAAATCGATGTGGCTTTGGAGCGAAGAGTCAGCTTTAGCCAGTTTACAAACGACGTGGACGAACTTGCTCAAAGTATAAAAAAGGAATTTTCTGAACTTCGGGTTGAAACTTTTACAGAGTTAGCAAGTGCATTTCTGGGTATCACAGAGCAGAAGAAGATCTTTGGATCAATCATGATGCTGATCATACTTGCCATTGCAGCAGTTGGTATTTTTAACTCCGTATTGATGAGCGTGTATGAACGAATCAGAGAAATTGGAGTTTTGCGAGCTCAGGGTTTTGAAAGAAAAGAAATTGTGGGTCTTTTCATCTGGGAGGGGATATTTATTGGAATCCTGGGAAGTCTGATAGGTGTGGCTCTAGGATGCGGCTTCAATCTTTATTTAGTTATACAGGGTTTCCCGTTGGATAAATTTGTGGGTTTTCAGAACAGTGGAATTCCATACTGGGGCACTCTATACGGGGAATGGAATGTTGGTGCAATAATATTCGCATTTTGCTTCGGTATGATCGTGGCATTAGCCGCAAGTTATCTTCCTTCGAGAATGGCTTCAAAGATGGAAGTTACCAAAGCATTGCGTTTCGTGTAAGGAGTGACAGATGTCATTTATCCAAAAATTTGCAGTGAGAAATGTCGGGAGAAATAAACGCCGTTCATTACTGGCAGTAATTTCAGTCACACTGTCGATCTTACTCATCGTATTTCTGCAGGGATTGATAGGTGGATTTCTTGATAACCTGGTTCATAATTATACCAAGAATGAAACAGGGCATGTTAGAATTGCTACAAAGGAATTTGAAGAAAAAGCAAAATTCTTTCCTGTAACAGGTAACATCAAAAATCCGCAGAAGATCATAGATGTTATCATACAAGATAAGGAAATAAACAGAAATATAAAGTCAATAAGCCAGCGAATAACCTTCGGAGTTCTGCTCACAAATGAAGGGAACAATAAACAAGCTCTTGCCTATGCGGGGGATATAGAAATAGAGAAGAACCTTTTGATGCTCAATGAGTCAATTCTACCGGATGGAAGATATCTGGAAGCTAATGATGAAGCAATTGTCGGAAAACTCCTTGCAGATGATCTTGGTTATAAACTCGACGATGAGATAAGCGTAATGACTCAAGGGAGCGATTATGCGCTTCACCTCAAGAAATTCACTATCGTTGGACTCTTTGATACTGGTTTGAGGATATATGATGAAAGGATATTCCAGATTCCTCTTTCCAGTGCACAGGAATTGCTCCGCATGCCCGATCAGGTGCAACAGATCGTTATCATGCTTGATAATTACCATGATTCCGAATCAGTTGCAAAGAAAATGGCAGCAAAACTTTCGGATTACGAAGTAGTTGTTTCACCCTGGACCGCAATTGGTGGTTATGCCATGTGGGTGGAAATGGCAAATCAGATATATAACTGGTTTTATATTGTGATTGCCTTTCTCGGCGCGTTCATTATAGCCAACATTATGATGATGGTCGTATTGGAACGCAGAAGGGAGATCGGGATCATCAAATCCATGGGTTTCACAAACGGACAGGTGCTCTCTATGTTTATGAGCGAAGGTATGCTGCTTGGTTTTGTGGGAAGTGTCGTTGGTGCACTTATTGGACTCGGCATCGTCACATTTCTTCATTTTCATGGTATTGATTTCTCAAAAATGATGGGTGGAATAGATTTTCCTATGAGTAATATAATATACTTGCGGGTGAACTTCTTGAGTCTTCTTGTAGCTATCTTACTGGGAACACTGGTCTCCACATTTGTGTCCTTCTTCCCATCCCGTAGAGCAGAAAAAATGAAAATAGTTGATTCAATAAAAAGTGTTTAATTTAGGAGTATACATGAGAAAAATTTTGTTATTCATTGCAATCGTAAGTGTATTTACAATTCTACATGCTCAGGGAATAAATATCACAGGTCTTCAAATACTTGAAAGGATCGATGATAATGAATTTTATCAAACCATAGAATATAATGGTAGTATGACCATTTATATTGATGATCAGGTCAGAACAAAAGAGCTGTATACACTCGCAAAAAGTGATGGGCGCAAAGCTCTCGTAGAGTTTACAAATCCTGAAGATTACGGCACGAAATACCTCATGCTGGAAGATGAACTCTGGATCTATTTCCCAAGCGAAGAAGAAGTAGTGAAGATTTCGGGTCATATGCTCAAAGAGGGCATGATGGGGAGTGATTTCTCTTATGAAGATGCACTTGAAGCAAGTAAAATATCAGAAAAATATGATGTTGAAATTACAGCTCAGGACACGATCTTCGGACATCTATGCTGGGTACTCAAGCTCACTGCAAAAGTTAAGGATGTGCCTTATTATTCAAGAAAATTGTGGGTCGATAAAGAGCATTTCTTCACGTGGAAAGAGGAGATGTATGCAAAATCGGGACGCCTGCTCAAAGAGATGAATGTGCTCAAGATCAAGCAGTTTGATGGCAAATATTTTCCAGTAGAATCAGAAATGGTCAATAAACTCCGGAAGAACAGTAAGACTGTTTTTATGATGGATGATATTGCCTTTGATGTCGATTTTCCTGATAATATTTTCAGCTTGAGAAACCTGCAGCATTAGAGAAAAAATATGAAAAAGATAGCTTTCATATTATTTATAGTTTTTATTCTGACAACAGGTTGGTTATGCGCAGAAAAGCCAACGGGTATGAAGATATGGGGTTCTAACTTTATTGATATAAGCGGTTATCATTATCTTAAAAATGGGGAAGATTCACTCAAGTTTGGAGGGATGAATACCTTCCGCTTCAACTTTCATAACAGGAATAAACGGTATGGCAAAATTGAAGGTAATTTCGATTTTATTATTCCCTTTGGTTTGACTGCCGATCAGTTTCAAAACCTGATTGATCAAACTGAAGAATCGGATACGCTTGCAATGCCCTATTATCCGCTCTTCGTACATGGCAACACACCTGTATTGCTGGATATCAGGAAATTGTATCTCTCGGTATATTTACCTTTTGCAGACATCACCCTCGGAAGGCAGATCATTAATTATGGTAAAGGAGTTGTATTCTCACCAATTGATGTTTTCTCAACTATTGATGTTGCAAATATTAATTTCGAGCGGCACGGAAGCGATATCGCATCTGCAAAAATTCCGTTCTCCCATCTCTCAGGACTGGATGTAATGACTGAATTTCCTAGAAAGCACCATGAGTATTCATCTGCCTTAAGAAGTTATTTCAATACTTTGGGATTTGATATCGCAGTAAATACGATCTACAAGCATCGTGCAGAGGAATTGATCACAGGTTTATCTTGTAAAGGCGATGCCTTCTTTGGAGTGTATGGTGAGCTTGTTGAGCATTTTGCTGATGATTTTTCAAAGAAATATTTCGAAAGCATGTTCGGGTTGGATTATTCCATTAAGAATACCTTTTTCTTCAGAACGGAGTATTATTATAAAAACAGCAACATACATAACGAGTGGGGAGAGCATAATCTTTTTATCTCGATGCAATATCTTATTAATGATCTTATGAATATATCTGCACATGCGATTGGAAGCGATATTGGCGGAGGTTCACAAACAATGATGTGTATGGGACAATTTTATTATAATATTCTACAAAATGTTGATGTAATATTGTATACACGGTACTTTTCCTACAAACTGGACAGTTCCTTATTACCCGACCTTGAGTATGCAATGCGGATCGAGGTAAAATTTTAAGCTAATTATAGCACACAGCTTTTCGCTGATTTGCACAGATAGAAATTGAGTTTGTAAGTAATTTCATTTTAACATTTTTTAAATTCGAGTCATTCCTTTCATGGCAGATTCCTTAAAGGAAGAAATGTATATTTTCTTGACACATAATAATAATAACTTTTGAAAAGACTATATTGTATTTCAACTAGATTTAATATTGATTGAATTGAGCGGGAACTCTCCTTAAACTTAGGAATTAAATAAGGAGATCGTATGAAAAAAAATTTCATTTTATTGGGGTTTTTACTTTTTTTAATTTCAGCTATAAGCAATGATCTACAGGCATTTCAGGATAATCCAAGACCAATTCTATATCGTCAATTCTAAAAACAAAAACCAGCATTTATCACGGGAACAAATAATGTATCCAGCTCGGAATATCATATTGCTCATGAAGATTCGATAAGTACGGAAAACATGATTTCTCAACCTAAAGAATTCATAAGAGCAGAGAAGAATTGGGGAATAGACATTAACGTCATGAGGATGATCGCGGTATTTAGTGGGAATTTTAGCGGAGGTATTTCTTTGTTCAATATTGACAGACATGCAGAGATAACATTTCAGATATACTACAATTATTATACAATTTTTGATTATTATTGCGAAGACAATAAATTTAATTTTAGTAAAATACCTCTTCAACAGTTTATATTAGATTGTCATTATCGAAGATTTCTCGGCAGAGCTCAAAAGGGTTTTTTTATTAGTGGATTCATCAGATATGCTAATCTTCGTGGTCTTCTTCAAGAAGATCTTTATAATTATTGTCATTATGGTGGTGAAGAACCAAAATTATTACCTGAAAATAAGATCGGAGTTGGTTTTGGTATCGGTTATAGAATATTTTTCAAAAATAGATTTTATTGGGGGATCAGTTTTAGCCTGGGCAGATATGTATCCGGTGAAAATAATAGATTTTATCATAAATGGTATGACCCTGTTGGACCGGAAGGATTTATGTATCCAACAAATGATGTCGGTGGAATCATCAGTTTTGAAATATTCAAGATAGGGTATGCTTTCTAGTTTATAAAGAATATAAAAATGCTTTATTTGGAGGTAATACATGACTCAATTTATTAAGCTTATAGTTATTATTTTTCTACTAACTTCACAAGTCTATGCTGCTTCAGATCTAGAAAATAAAGAAGATAAGCCTTTAATAAGAAATTATGATAACATTTCTTTTAAAGAAAGCAAACACGTGAAAACTAAAAAAATGGGACCTCTTGGTAATAAAAAATGGGGAATTGAAATAAATCTAATTAGACTTTTATTCATTGATACAGGAAAAGATGAGTTTGTTTATACTTTTAGTGGCGGTGTCTCTTTGTTTAATATTAATAGGCAGGTAGAGCTGGCATTTCCTATTTTTTATTCCCATGTAAAATATAAAGATGAGGATGAATATGAAGAATCTCTTCGGCAATTTACATTAGATTGTCATTATCGTAGATTTCTCGGTAAAACTCAAAAGGGATTTTATATTAGTGGATTCATAAGATATGCTAATATTCGTGGAACTAAATTAGGTGATTGGGATAATTATTGGTATAATGGTTATGAAGAACCCAAACGTTCAACAGAAAATAAGATAGGAATTGGTTTTGGTATCGGTTATAGAATATTTTCACATATGGGAATCTATTGGGGAGTTAGTCTAAATATAGGTATATATTTAATTGGTGAAAATTATATATTCACGGAAGATGATTTCTTTTTATTAGGTAAATTTAAACCGGATACAGTTTCTCTTTTTGATAATGATAGTATAATAATATTTAATTTTGAACTATTAAAATTTGGTTGGGCATTTTAATATTCATTACAAGGAACTTTGTAACGCAAGATTCCAACATGTCGAGGTGCAGTGAAACGAAGAAAGCTCTTGCGATATAAAGACTCAACATTGGAATGTTAAGCTACACGGCAGAAATCTCTAATTGTTTTCGAATTTATTTTTAGATCATCCGAATGTTTCGATTTGCAAAAATCCATATAAAATTGACATGCATGAAATCAATTTTCGAATCTATCCAAGCTAAAAAAGTATCAAAAGAAATAATATGAACAAGAAATTTGACCCGAAACAAAATTATACAACCAGCATGAAACGTGTGGGCTATATCACAAGAGATGAAGCCACGCCAAAAGACTATGCAAAAATGGGATTCAAAAGCGGTCTGGAAGTCCATCAGCAGTTGAAAACAGAGGAAAAACTCTTCTGTCGATGTCCTGCTGGAATATACCAGGACCTGCAAGATTACGATGCCGAACTTATACGTCACATGCGCCCCACACTTTCCGAAATGGGCACGTATGACGGTACAGCATTAATGGAATTCCGAACACACAAGAATATCATTTACCACATCAAAAATGAAACCGCTTGCACCTACGATGTTGATGATACACCGCCTTTTCCCATTAATAGAGAAGCACTCGACTATGCAATTGAAATCTCTTTGATCATGCATCAGAATATAGTAGGTGAACTGCATATTACCCGTAAACAGTATCTCGATGGCAGCATTCCAACCGGATTTCAGCGAACAGCGATCGTGGGAATTGAGGGAGAAATTCCACTCAAGCATAAAAATGTGCACATCATCCAGCTGAGTATCGAAGAAGATTCCTGTCGTGAGGTCTCAGATATTGGACATGAAAGGATCTATACAACGGATCGGCTTGGAATTCCACTCATCGAGACCGTGACCTATCCTGAACTTTTTACCCCTGACGAAATAATGGAAGCAGGGCAGGTGATCAGGTTCATAAACAGAAGTTCCGGCAAAGTCCGGGTGGGGATTGGTGCAGGCAGGCAGGATGTGAATGTCAGTATCACTGGTGGAACACGTGTCGAAATAAAAGGTGTCTCTCATATCAAATGGATTGCTAAACTTACTCATATTGAGGCATTTCGGCAGAAAGCACTACTTGAGATCAAAAAGGAATTACGAGATCGAATTAATAATATCAAAAAATGGAAACCAACTTTTAAAAAAATAACTTTTGACGGTTCTGACATTGAGTACCAGCCAATTAAAGACGCAATGGACAAGGGCTGGAAGCTTATTGCATGCAAATTGCCTGATTTTACAGGAATACTCTCTTTTTTCATGCAGCCCGGTAAAACTTTCGCTGATGAGATCGAGGGACGACTTAAAGTCATTGCCTGTCTCGAAAGACCGAATATGGTGCATTCCGAAGATATGAATCCTGTATTCAATGAAAATATGCTGAAGAAGCGAAGTACATTATTACAGAGTGGCGATAATGATGCACAGATCGTTTTCTGGGCACCTGAAGAAGATATGAAAACTGCGATGGAGACGATCGAAGAACGCTGCATGATGGCGTTTGAGGGTGTGCCAAATGAAACAAGAAAAGCTCTGGATGACGGCACCACGATATTTGAACGAGTACTTCCTGGTGCAGATAGAATGTATCCTGACACGGATTCCGCACCGATCCCGATCAAAGATGAAAATATTGAAAACATCCGGAAAGCACTTCCCATTGGTTTGAACAAACGTATGGAGCAGCTCAAGAAATGGAAAATTCCCGAAGATTGTTATTATTACATTCTGAGAAATAACCTGATGCCGTTGTTGGAAAAGATGATCAATGAGCTAAAGGTTTCTCCAAAATGGGCTGGAACACTTCTGGGGCATAAGTTAAAACATATTGAGGGTCAGAACAGTTCATCAGTTCTTTTTGAGTACGAGCTGGTCTATCAACTGATAGAATTCCTTCAAAAAGAAAAAATTGATCTCGATATTTTGTGTTCCATGCTTGAGATCCTCTATATGAATCCACGTATGGAATTTGAGTCGATACTCATTCTCGTAAAATTTGAAAGACATCAGAAAGATGAAATTCTGAAGAATATTCCAAGTTTGCGTACGATGTTTAAGGAGATTGGCATTACGCTCAATTCAATTGCTGAAAAAAAATGGATAATGGGTCGTCTGCGACCACTGGCATTGGGAAATATACAGCTCAAAGAGCTTCATCAAACAGTACAGCAATATCCGCAGGGAGATGAGCTATGATCGATCTATTCAAAGGTTACAAAGGACAGGCACTCTCTATTTTGAAGAAATTCAAAGTTCGCGTATGGAGCGATTCCAAAGTTAAAACAACAAGAGGAAATTTCAAAGGGATCATTCTGCCTCGATCAGAAAATGATGATGATCTGCATATTGTATTGAAGCTTGCCACCGGCTACAATGTGGGGATCGATGTGAACACTATCACAGATATGAAAGAGATCGGGTATAAAGAAGCTCATTATAAAATTCCTGAAAAAGAATTTCCTTTTACAGAAGGGAAACCGAACATAAAACTCTTAGGAACCGGCGGCACAATTGCGTCACGATTGGATTATAGAACTGGTGCGGTCATTCCGGCGTTTTCTCCGGGTGAACTTTATGGAGCAGTTCCTGAACTTGCTGATATCTGCAATTTGCAAACGGAAAAGCTCTTTGCGGTTTTCAGTGAGAATATGGGACCCGATCAATATAAAAAGCTCGCAGTTGCGATAGGGAAAGAGATTGAAAAAGGCATCGACGGCATTGTGATCGGTCATGGAACAGACACTCTTCATCATACTGCTGCTGCGCTTTCATTTATGATACAGAATTCACCTGTTCCTATTGTGCTGGTTGGTTCACAGCGTTCTTCGGACAGACCTTCTTCTGATGCAGCGCTCAATCTCATACACGCAACAACCACTGCTGCTACGTCTGATATTGCGGAAGTTCTGGTGTGTATGTTCGGTCCGACATCTGATGAGTATGGCTTGCTGCACAGAGGAACCCGTGTGAGAAAGATGCACTCGTCCTATCGCTCAACCTTTCGAACAATAGGGGATGTTCCACTTGCGACAGTTACCCGGGATGGAGTTGTGCCGATCAAAAAAAATTATAATCACAGACGAAAAGACAGAAAAGTGAAGATACTTCCATATTTTGAGGAAAAAGTTGCTTTGATCTATTACTATCCCAATATGCAGCCCGATATGATCTACTCGCTCATTGATAATGGTTACAAAGGAATTATCATTGCGGGCACCGGCTTGGGGCATGTGAACAAACCGCTCTATCCTGCGATCAAAAAATGTAGGGAAAAGGGCATTCCCGTATATATGACAGTGCAGACGCTGTGGGGTTTTGTGCACATGTTCGTTTATGATACAGGACGTGATCTTATGAGTTATGGAATTATTCCGGCTGAGAATATGCTCCCTGAAGTTGCGTATATCAAGCTTGGCTGGGCGCTCGGGCAGACTGATGATATCGAAAAGGTGAAAGAGCTTATGCTCACGCCTATCGCAGGAGAGATAACAAAGCGAGAACCTTATAACGGCTATCTCATTTATCAAGGCGGCATCCCGGAAGTAGAAGAATTTATTAAGAAAGTTCATAAATAAATCAAGGCAAGACTCAACTAGCATACATGAGTCGGGGTGAAGAGAATATTTAACCACGAAAATACACGAAATCAACGAAATAAAATAGAATTGTTATCATTGCGAGTCATAATTAAAAATAACTTCTGATTGTTCCAGAATTTTCTCGTGATCATCCGAGTATTTCAACCAATTTTATTTCAACACTCCGAAGTTTGCATGGTAAACATTCAGAGGTTGAAGTGTAGAACCGTTACGAAGGATTCTTCTTCAATCGTTCGCAAGGTTCAAGAAATTCTACAAAAACTCGACACATAAAACAATCCATAGTGGTCTTGGAACTATTGAAAATTATCTCATTGAAGGAACACTGTATGCTTAAACGTTTCATAAAATATTATAAACCTCATAAATGGCTTTTCACACTTGATATGTCCGTGGCATTTCTGGCTGCGATCCTGTCCGTATTCTACCCTATGATCACGCGCAGTCTGCTCAAAACATACATCCCCAATAAGGATATTCATGGCATCATTTTCATGCTTTCTCTCATGGGCGGCATCATGATCTTCAAAATGATCTTTACGTACATTCGTATCCGCTGGGGACATATTATGGGAGTGCGCATGGAATCCGATATGCGTACTGACATTTTTACACACCTGCAAAAGCTCTCTTTCAACTATTTTGATAATGTGAAAACCGGTCATCTCATGTCGCGTATTTCGAACGATCTGAACATGATCGCTGAGGTTGCTCATCATGCACCGGAAGATTTTATCATATCTGTTTTCATTATCATCGGTTCATTTATTGCGATGTTCTATTACAGTGCTCCGCTTGCCGCTATTGCGCTCATCCCTCTTCCTTTACTGCTAGTGTGGGGACTGACATATGGACGGAGGATGAAGGGTGGATTCCGACTCGTCAGAAAACGCATTGCAGACATAAACAGCAGTGTTGAAAACTCGGTACAGGGCATTCGTGAAGTAAAATCTTTTACGAACGAGGAGCTCGAAATAGAGAAGTTCGAGCACATCAACTTTAGCTTTAAAACAGCAAAAGAGAAGATGTACAAGATCATGAGTATCTATTTTGCAGGTATGACCGGGTTGACTGATTTTTATTATCTCATTGTGATCGCTGGCGGCGTGTATCTTATTTATATGGGGAAAATCGATGTGATCGATCTGCTTGCTTTTACGCTGTATATTAATTTTATTCTGAAACCGATAGATCGGCTCATCCACTTTACCGAGCAGTTCCAGCAAGGAAGCGCTGCCTTTGAACGGTTTATCGAAGTGATGGACATTGAGCCGGACATCAATGACATTAAAAATGCCCGTGAATTGCCGGCTGTTAAAGGAGCAATCGAGATAGATAAACTGTATTTCAAATACAGTACTTCAGAAGATTGGATATTGAAAGATATTTCACTTACAATACCGGCTGGTAAAACTGTTGCGCTGGTCGGGGAATCCGGTGCAGGGAAGTCTACTCTTGCTTCTCTGATACCAAGATTTTATGAAGTTCAAAAGGGATGTATATGCGTGGATGGGGTAAACATACTCGATGTCAAGCAGGAATCCCTGCGCGAAAATATAGGACTTGTACAGCAGAATGTTTTTCTCTTTGATTCTACAATCCGAGACAATATCCTTTATGGAAATCCAGAAGCATCAGAAGACGAGCTTATCGATGCAGCACGCAGAGCAAATATCCTGGAATTCGTAGAATCACTTGCTGATGGCTTTGATACACTTACTGGGGAACGAGGTGTGATGCTGTCCGGTGGTCAGAAACAGCGCATTTCGATTGCCAGAGTATTTCTGAAAAATCCGCCGATCCTTATTTTTGATGAAGCAACGTCATCCCTGGACACAGAATCGGAGGCATACATCCAGAAAGCAATGGAAGAACTCTCGCAGAACAGGACTACTATTATTATTGCGCACCGGCTCTCTACAGTACGAAAAGCAGATCTGCTCTATGTAATGAATAACGGGGAAATAATCGAGCAGGGTTCGCATGAGCAGCTCATGAAAAATGAAGGGTATTATTTCAATCTTTATACGAAGAATATGATATTTTGAGAAGTTGAAACCACGAAAGAACTATTCTCTTTACCAAGCCCCCGTTTATCAAGGCGTAATGGAATGGAGACTGGCTTGGTAAAGCCCTTTTGAAGCAGTGGCTTCTGGTATTATTGCTTTCCCAATTTGGGAATTGGGAAAGAGAGAAACAAAAAAAGGTGAGAATGGTAATTCTCACCTTTAATATATTTAACGTTTGAATGAATAAATATTTATCCCTGCTTTAACTTATTCAACCTGTTCAGCTCTCTTTTTCTTGTAGTTTCATTGAGGATTTTCTTTCGCATCCTGATGTTTTTGGGAGTAACTTCCAGCAGTTCATCATCATTGATATACTCAAGCGCCTGCTCCAAACTGAATTGCCGTGGCGGGACAAGGTTGATCGCATCATCAGAACCGGCTGCACGAACATTTGAGAGTTTTTTACCCTTCACAATATTCAGCACCAGGTCGTTTTCACGCGAGTGTTCTCCAACGATCATTCCGGCATAAACTTCCACGACCGGTCCAATGAATAAAATTCCGCGTGCCTGGAAGTTGAACAGCGAATACCCGGTAGATATGCCTCTTTCCATGGCGATCAAAGCACCGCGGCTTTTCTTGTCCATATCACCTTTGTAAAATTCATATTCATAAAAACTATGATTGATAATACCAGTTCCACGAGTCGTGGTAAGAAATTCGTTCCTGAAACCGATCAAACCGCGAGCAGGAACTTTATATTCCAGGCGTGTGTATCCATCATTACCAGGCACCATATCCAGCATTTCACCTTTACGGAAACCAAGCATTTCGATAACTGTTCCCACAAATTCATCAGCAACATCTATAACAACAAGCTCGATCGGTTCTGTGCGTTTTCCATCAAGCTGACGATAAATAACCTTGGGTCTGGAAACCTGGAATTCAAAACTCTCTCGGCGCATGTTCTCAATGAGAATAGAAAGCTGAAGCTCGCCGCGTCCTTTTACAGTGAACTCATCTCCGTTTTCAGTGCCTTCAACCACGATACTGACATTGGTTTGGAGCTCTTTTTGCAGTCTATCCCAGATATTTCTTGAGGTGACATACTTTCCTTCTTTTCCGGCAAAAGGAGAATCATTCACTCTGAATGTCATTGAAAGAGTAGGGGCATCGATCTCGATAATTGGAAGCGGTTGCGGATTTTCTTTGCAGGCAGCTGTTTCTCCAACATCGACACGCTCCATTCCGGCGAGAGACGCAATATCTCCGGCAAATGCTTTTTTTGTTTCTTTCTTTTTCAATCCTTCATAATGGAATATCTTAGTGATCCGGTAGAGCAATCTTTCTCCATCGCGTTTTAATAATACGACTTCTTCACCCTGACTCACAGTCCCGTTTGTTATTTTTCCTGTTCCGATCTTCCCGAGGTAATTATCATATTCGATCGCAGAGATCAGCATTTGAAATGGCTTGGATTCATCACCTTCAGAATCTTTCACTTTGTGTATAATCGTTTCAAATAAAGGTACCATGTTATCATTTTCATCTTCCAGCTCATACTTGGCATATCCATATTTCCCGGATGCATAAAGAACAGGGAAATCTAATTGTTCATCATTTGCATGAAGGTCACAAAACAGGTCAAAAACCATATCAAGCACCTCGACAGGTCGTGCATTGGGTCTGTCTATTTTATTTATGATAACTATCGGATCTATGCCTAATTCCAGAGATTTTTTCAGCACATATTTTGTTTGAGGCATCGGTCCCTCAAAGGCATCGACCAGTAACAAAACAGAGTCCACCATTTTCATGATGCGCTGGACTTCGCCGCCAAAATCTGCATGCCCGGGTGTATCAACAAAATTGATTTTATAGTCTTTATAGGTGAGGGAGGCATTTTTGGAAAATATGGTGATGCCCCGCTCTCGCTCAAGGTCGTTGCTGTCCATCACGCAATTGACAATTTTCTGGTTATCTCGGAATATGCCGGACTGCTTTAGAACTGCGTCCACCAAAGTGGTTTTGCCATGGTCAACATGAGCGATAATAGCGATATTTTTAATTTTTCTCATTATTTTTCATTTCATGATTATTTCTTTTGGAGCAGGTCACAAAAAAGTAGCCTGATCAAAATCCGGTGGTTATTGAGTCAATGTATTTGAGGGGAAGGGGGGAATTCAACGAAATAATTTCCTTATAAAATTCCTTATGGAAATATTTCATAATTTATTACCCTAAAAAAGAATATAGAAATTTGAATTATGCTTTAATATTTAATTTATTGTAAACACTCTTCATCATCATTTGTTTTACCAAAGAGCCAAAAGCTTTATCTTCCAAAATTTTCTCAAAAATTTCATGATTTTGATCCATCCGATCAATCAGCTTGGTGATGAATAATTCTTCGAAAGCATATTTGAAAGTATCGATTTTATTCACCCTTGCCTGAGTTTGTAAGGTTTCATCCTGGATCAATTCGGTTTCGATCTGATCAAAAAACAATCTGTCTGCATCTGTGAATTCAGTGCCGAAACGTTCATTTAGCACTTCGATAATTTTGGATAACACTTCCTTTTCTTCTTTGGATCTTTTTATTCCGGCTTCGCTTAAACCATCCAATTCACCATCAATATCTTTTTCCAACTCGATAGAACCTTCTTTAATCTTCTGCATACGATAATATTCCATCGCTATTTCATCTGTCAGCTTCAATCTGTCAGTAATAGATTTCTTCGGCAACTTAGTATAGAGTAACTTGGCATATGCATAAAACTTCTCGAAAGCGGAATCCCTGAAAGGCATGATTTGAGCTAAGAATGCATAAAGATTGGTCCAGGTGCGCAAAGATTTCTTAAACTCGTCTTGATCATCCTCGGTTTCCATCTGGCTAAACCGCGAAACAGCCGGATCGATGAGAGCATAAAGCTTAGCCTGATTTTTGAAGGATAATTTGGCAGAATGACGAAAATAGATATTAGCAAAAGCGTCGATCTCGGATTGCCAGTAAATTTGTTTTTCATCAAGTTTGGATTTAAGGTCATATAAATGATTCGGCTCCGGTTCTTCAGTTACAGAAGTAAGCTCATAATAAGGTTGGAAAGACGCTAAAATTGTCTCGCGATTATTTACGAAATCCAAAATAAAAGTATCTTCCTTGCCGGGATAAATCCGGTTAAGGCGAGAAAGCGTTTGCACTGCCTTCACGCCGGAAAGCTTCTTATCTACATACATTGTGTGCAATAAGGGTTGATCGAAACCAGTCTGATATTTATCAGCAACAATAAGAATCTTATATTCATCACTATTGAAAATACGAGGTAATTCTTTTTCTCCATAACCGGTAAGTTCAGGTTCAGATACGCCATCAGGATAATCATCATCGATAACTTTACCGGAAAAGGCAACCAACACCAGAATATCGTTGTAAGCTTTTTCTTTGATGTAAGCACGGAATTCATGATAATAGCGCAAAGCATGCAAACGAGAACCGGTGACAACCATTGCTTTGGCTTTACCACCAATTTTTTTGGCAACGACATTATGGAAATGTTCAATAATTATCTCTGTTTTCTGAGCTAGGTTATGCGGATGCAGTGAAACAAAGCGGCCAATCGCTTTGGCTGCTTTCTGCTTATTTAGTTCAGGATCGTCTTCGATGGCTTTGGAAAGTTTAAAATAAAGTTTATAAGTGGTATAATTCTGCAGAACATCCAGAATGAATTCTTCCTCGATAGCCTGACGCATGGAGTAGAGATGAGAAGGATAAGGTTTGTCATCCACACCTTTCTCACCAAAGACTGCCAGAGTTTTATACTTGGGTGTAGCAGTGAAGGCAAAGAAGGAAATGTTTTCCTGTTTACCGCGCGCTGCTGCAGATTGTACGATTAGATCATTGATCTCATCCTGCGGATCAAAATCATTATCTTCAATAGCTTCTTCAAGTGATTTGGCAGATAGCACCTCTTTCATTTTTTTACTGGCTTCACCACCCTGTGAACTGTGTGCTTCATCGATGATGACAGCGTATTTTCGCTTTGGCAACTCACCGACTTTTTCCAAAACAAAAGGAAACTTTTGCAAAGTAGTGATGATGATGTGTTTGCCTTTTTCCAGAGAATCGGCTAACTGCTGGCTGTTTTTGTCGATCTTTTGCACCACTCCGCTTTTATGTTCAAATTGATAGATCGTGTTTTGCAATTGCTGATCTAAAACTCTGCGATCAGTTACGACGATCACGCTGTCAAAAATTCGCTCGTTGGCTGCAGTATGCAAACCGGAAAGACGATAAGCCAGCCAGGCGATGGTGTTGCTTTTGCCGGAACCTGCCGAATGCTGCACCAGATAATTCTTACCTGCTTTATTTTTTCTGGCATCTGAAGTGATAATTCGCACGGCATCCAATTGATGAAAGCGCGGGAAAATGAGTTTTTCCTTTTTAATGATCCTGCCCTCAATAGCTATCTCTTCCACTTCGAGATGAAGAAATCTTTGCAATATTTCCATCCAGCTATCTTTGCATAGAATCTCTTCCCATAAATAAGAAGTCTTATAACCATTTGGATTTATTGGATTACCGGCAGCATTATTCACACCCTTATTGAAAGGCAGCCAACGTGTATTTTTTCCAGCAATTTTAGTTGTCATGTAGATTTCATCGGAATCGACGGCAAAATGAACCAAAGCTCTTTTTTTGAAGGCAAACAGCATTTCGCGCTGATCGCGATCAAAATTATATTGTTTTTTAGCATTGTCAGTATTCTGCCCGGTGAAAATATTTTTTAGCTCTAAAGTGGCAAAGGGAAGCCCATTGAGTACCAGCACAAGATCGATAGAATTTTTGTTCTTTTCACTGTAATAAACCTGACGCACTATGCGCAACCGATTATGCTCATAAAGCTTGATCGTCTCTGGATTGAGATCGGTTTCCGGCTGAAAGAAAGCCATCTGAAAACGAATGCCATAATCCACAAAACCATTGCGGAAAACATCCAGACTACCACGTAAATCTAATTCTTTGAAAAGCCGCTGGATGATGCGTTCGTTGCAGTTCTCGCCGTGAACTTCTTCCAGCTTTTGCCAGGTTTCAGGTTGAGATTGCTGCAAAAACTCGAGTACTTCATATTTTGAACATACCCAGTTTGGGGCTGTATTGGTCTGACGGTATTTCCTGATATCCACCATTTTCTACTAAGGAACTGAGAATAGCGGTTTCAAAGGTTTGCTCGTTGGTTATTGGCATTGGTTCTCCTCTGCTACTTTCACCTTACCCGTTACCACCTCGCTGATGAGAGCAGTGCGGTATTCTTGATATAACACAACCTGTTTCTCTAATTTTTCGATGATCTGATCTATCTTACCGTAAGTTATTTCGATGTGCTTTACGATGGCGTTTTGTTCGTTTATAGGTGGTACAGTAACAATTAATTCTTTTGTATGGGATTGATTCAAAATTGCTAATGTCGCGGAATTGGAGTGGCTAATAATGACTTGTTTATGAACATACAAAAAATACAATCCATAATAAGGTAAGATGAAATCAGAATCGCAAATAATCGCATTTATCTGTTGGTTGGAAGTTCCAGAATCCTTTATTAATCCTACTTTACCAAGTGTTGCTCCAATACCAATTAGTAATATTGAATTTGCAGGATACATGCTAATCCCTGCTTCACTAATTGCAAGTGAAGTAATTTTTCTTGTTGAGTTACTCAAAACTATTTCATCGTTAAAATCTCCGGGTGAAAACCAATTAATATTTCCATTATAGTATGAAGGATTAGTTGATGATGGAGTTTTACCTGTTAATATATTCTTTGTAACCCACTTCAACTTTTTCACTTCCCAATGCTCTGGGATTTCTCCCAGCCATTCAATACCACTGTCTTTCATGGATGCGTCGGGATCGAGACCTTTGGTAACCGACTGTTTGATGATGGCTTGTTTCTTTTCTTCGTACAGCTCGATAAGTTTTTGTTTGTTGGCGATAAGTTTATCTATTTCCGCAGTTTTACGGTCGAGGAAAGCAGCGATAGCGGTTTGCTCGGAGATTGGAGGTAAGGGTAAAAAATTTTGATAAGCATCTTCTCTATTTAAGCCAGGAACCCCTGTATCTCGTGAAAACTGATCTAATCTAAGATTCAACAAAATATAATATAACCATCTTAAATTATTTATTGTTTTAGTTTGATCAACGTAATAGGTTGTATCTATCGGAAAGCACTCTTTATCAGACCAATTTACTTTACCAAATGAACCTTTCCTGCCGATTATCAGACATGGAGATTTTGTTATAGCTGCATCATGAAATCCTGTTATTCCATTCGAGCCAAATACAGGAATATCACCATCTTTTCTAGCCTCTGATGATAGAGAAACTCCATATTCAAACGTTGTATTCCATTTAAGTTGTTCAACATCCCAATGTTCGGGAATTTTTCCGATCCATTCGATGCTGCTGTCTTTGTATTTGGGATAGGGTTTCATAGTTTATTCTTTATTGTTTCTTCCAGGAGCTTTAATTCTTTCAGGTCATCCTGATCGGCTTTATTGGCATCGTACATTTTTCTTTTTTTATCGAATGAATCATACAGATTTCTCACGTGTTCTTCCATAGCTTTATTACTAATTTTACCTTTACCGGATAAAACAGGTTTTTCCTGGAACTGCAATAAATTATCCACATTTTCACGCCAGAATTTGATCGTGATATCCATTCTGTTTTTTGCTCTCAATTCGGCTGTTTCCAAAAAGATAACGACTAAGCGGTTGAGGGTGTCTAATTCGTTTTTATTCAGGTAATTTTTGGCAATGTAAATATCCTGTTTGCGAACGATACTGCCGTGCCAGGAAGTTAAAGACATATTAGGTTTATGAGCGTCGGCTCTGCTGCTGATGATTTCTGCTGCCGTTTTATTTGTAACAGCATAGAGCAGTTTGTTTTGGGTTTCAGCGAAAAACATTTGAGTGGCTTTATCAGATTTATCATAATCGCTGCTCAGGGCAAACAGTTCTTTGATTTTTTGATAGAAGCGTTTTTCCGAGGCGCGGATTTCTCTGATACGTTCCAGGAGTTCATCAAAATAATCGGGTCTTCCGTCGGGATTTTTTAAGCGCTCATCATCCATCACAAACCCTTTTATCATATATTCTTTCAGGTTTCGGTTTGCCCAGATCCTGAATTGAGTGCCCCGTTTGCTTCTCACACGAAAACCGATCGCCAGAATCATATCCAGGGAGTAGAAAGTAACGTTATAATTTTTTCCATCAGCGGCAGTAGTTAAGTAATCTTTAATAACTGAAATTTTGTCTAATTCTTCTTCTTTCAGCACATTAGAGATATGCATGCTAATATTTGGCACAGAGGTGTCAAAAAGTTCTGCCAACTGATTTTGGTTCATCCACACCATTCCGTCTTTGGCAAATAACGAAACAGAAGCTTTACCGTCTGCTGTGTTGTAAATTATGATATTTTGCTTATTTTTCTGTTTCATTCCAATACCTTTTTTTCCATTTCGGTTGTTTCTTCTTCCAGTTTTAAAATATCCTCTTTGATATCTGCAAGTGAGCGTAACGGTTTAAATTCATAGAAGTATTTGGTGAAGTTGATTTCATAGCCGGTTTTGGTTTTGGTTTCATTGATCCAGGCGCCTGCCTGCCGCGACGCATTCATTAATGTTCCTTTTTTGTATTCTCGTTTCAACCATTTTCTTCCAAATCCTGTTTTCAAGTCTTTTTCTCTTTTAACTGCTTCTTCTCTTGTTTTGAAGATTTCCCAATGAATTGGTGCTACTGGTAGTCTAGGAGCTGTCCAACTTACTTGTTTATTTAAATGTTCATTAAACCTTCTATCAAAGTTATCAGATTGTCCAATATAAAACGAATCATCAATACATTTTAATACATAGATGCAATATTCTCCAGGTTTGGGTTGCGGCGCAGGTAGGTCCGGCACATGAGGTTTCACTTCTCTTTCAAAATACTCTTCGATAGTTTGAATGACCAGCTTTCCAGTTTCATCTTTTTGCAGGAAAGGGATATTTTCGTAATCCCGCAAACTAGAATCAGCTTTAGGATTGCCGGATTTGTCTTTTTTAACATTGCCGTTTTCATCAATTAGTGGTCTTTCAACGGTAATGCGATGATAACCGAAGAATTTATTGGGATAAATTTTGCAGAAAGGTCCTTCCCGAAATTCACCATAAATCTTAGAAATGAATCCGATACCTTTGTCATCTCCGTTTTCCGGGATGAGTTTTCTTTTATTGCCCAGACTGCGGGGCATCTTATGCCAGAATCGGTTTTCGGTAAGTTTTCCTTCCTTGATCAATTCTTCATCTTTAGCGCCTGTAGCGTTGATCAATTGGATTTTTCCTTTGCGAATAACACTTTTTTTGTTGGTAACAATCCATACATATGTAGAAATGCCGGTATTATAAAACAACTGGTCAGGCATTGCGATTATGGCTTCCAGCATATCATTTTCGATGATCCACTGACGAATGTTGCTTTCTCCGCTGCCAGCCTGACCTGTGAATAATGGTGAACCATTAAATACAATAGCGATTCGAGAACCGTCTGTCTTAATTTTAGATATCATATGCAAAAGAAAAAGAAGTGATCCGTCATTAATACGTGGCAGACCGGCACCGAAACGACCGGCAAAACCTTTGCCTTGATGTTCTGTAGTGATAATATTTCGAACTTTGTTCCAACTCACACCAAAGGGTGGATTGGAAAGCATATAATCAAATTTTTCGTAAAGCAGGCCATCAATAGTGAAGGTGTTTCCAAACTTGATATTGGAAGGATTTTGACCTTTGATGAGCATATCAGATTTACAGATAGCATAGGACTCAGGATTGACCTCCTGCCCGAATACTTCCAGCTTGGCATCTGGATTTTGCTCATTTACATAGCTTTCCGCCACAGACAGCATTCCGCCGGTTCCACAAGCTGGGTCATAAAGGGTTTTAACAATTCCTTTGGTAAAAATGTCTTTTTCATCGGTGAAGATAAGGTTTACCATAAGTTTAATTACTTCGCGTGGAGTGAAATGTTCTCCGGCAGTCTCGTTGGAAAGTTCTGAAAATTTTCTGATCAATTCTTCAAAGATGTATCCCATCTGCATTGTAGTCAGATCGGTTAAATCTATTTCTGCGAAAGCTTTGGTAATATGAAATAGTAAATCGGTTTTGGGATCATCGAGCCTGTGAATGTGATCGTCAAAATTAAAATATTCGATGATTTCTCGGGCGCTGGCTGAGAAGCCGCTGATATAATTGCGCAGGTTTGCAGCAATATTTTCAGGATCGGCTGTAAGTTTTTCAAAATCATATTGACTACGGTTGTGAAAATTGAAACCGGCAATTTTATTGAGAGCAATATCCTTGGCATTATCAGTAAGCATATCGATCTTTTTTAAATATTCCAGAACTTTATCTTTCGTAGGAGTTAGAACGCAGTCCAAACGTCGCAAAACTGTCATAGGCAAAATGACTTTTCCATAGTCTGATTGTCTATAATCACCTCGCAGTAAATCTGCAACTTTCCAAATGAGATTGGCATTTTCTTTAAAATTAGGCATTTAGCATTCCTTTTTAAGTAAATTTGCAAATGACTGACAATTAAACATAAATTTTTTGCACTCCGAAATCTAAGGATATCGAACCAGACTCACTCTATAATTACATATTAGTTTTGCCGGATCAGAACTCTGATCGACAAACAAAATCTGCTATTTAAAATAAGTGCTAATTACTTTCCAGTTTTCGAAATAATTATATTCTTCATTATTGATGATCGCTGGATATACTTTATCTGAACCTTGATGATCAGTTGCAGAAAAAGAAACCTGATGATCTATACCAATATCTAAATTTTTAATTGATTCCATCTGAGTAATAAAATTTGATCTTGTAAGGTTTTTACTAGATCTGGTTAATCCTTCTACCAAAACCTTGGCAGCGAGATATCCTTCAAGACTCACATGATTCAATTCTACGTCCGGAGCATATACTTTCAAATCATTTCTAGCTTCCACCACTCCGGGCAGCATACTGTATTCGGGAGGAACAACCTGAGTGATAATTTCTCCATCACCCTGTCCTGCATCATTCAAAATATCCAGTAGTTTGTGTGCTCCAACAAAAGACACGTTCATATAAATTGGATTGAAATCCTGCTTTTTTCCTTCGATAATGAATTTGGCGCAGCTTCCGTAGGTTCCGACCATTACAATTGCATCCGGATCTGTTGGTAGAATTTTGTTTAATCCCGCTTGAATATCAGAAGTATTTCTCTGATAAGTTCCCCGGGAATGAATCTTTAATCCTCTTTTTGTTAATGAGTTATTTAGGCCTTCAAGCACGGTATATCCAAAAGGATCATCCTGGTAGAAACAGGAAATTTTGGTCATTCCAAGCTCGTCTACAACTCCTTTAATAAATTTTTCTACTTCGTCGTAGTAGCTGGCACGATAATGAAATATCTCTTTCACCAGCGGATGCCTTAACGGCTCAGCTCCGGTAAATGGTGCAACGAGCGGAATTTGTTTTTCAATAATAACTGGTTTTATGGCCATGGTGGTTGGTGTTCCCACGTTTCCGAATAAACAAAAAACTTTGTTTTCATCGATCAATTTATAAGTATTCTCGATGCAGCGACCCGGCTCATATCCATCGTCATAGGCAATCAGTTTAATATTTCTGCCATTCACACCACCCAACTTGTTGATACGATTGAAATATGCCATTGCTCCATTTTTGAAGCTAATTCCCAAATAGTCTGAAGGACCAGATAAAACCGTGGACATCCCAATCAAAATCTCAGTGTCTGTTACTCCTACATCGACTTGCTCCGTTACAATAACTTTCACCGCAAAACCTCCTAGGTATTCCTATATTATTAAAATTCGGACAACAAACAAATATAATTGTTTATTATTGAATTCTTTAGTATAAATAATGTTCTGAGTAGCTTCAGTTGTCAAGTTGTAAATGAAATCAATAGAATTCACTTTGTTAATTAATGTAATAAGTACGATTTTTTTAAATTAATTTCCTTATTTCATTTTTTCTAAACTTTTCATCAGCTATGCTTCCAGTGAAATCCAAATTTCCTCCATTCTCCCTTTTCCCTCCTCCGCTTCTATTTTTTTTGACAAATAATCCATCCAATTAAAACTCAGTATACTTCTTTGCATTTCCTTTAGCTTTATCTGCCGGGTATTTCTCGGCATTTTTCAGCATTTTATCATTTGCAGCTTCAATCGGATCAATTCCCAGTTCATCACACAATCTGAGAAAATAGATAAATGAATCCCCAATTTCATCCAGCCGGTCCTGTCCCACCTGAGCCAGCCAGCGTTTGAACGGCTCTGCTTTTTTGGAAGGAATAGACTGGATGAGACGAAAAGCACCCTTGGTGTTGACGCAGTCAGTTTGACGTATTTTCCCATCCTTGGCTGGTAATTTCAACCGTACCCAAATTGGGGACAGTTGAAGCTTAATAAATTCTCTTTCCTTCACCTTACCCCAATATTGCCTTGGTGTAGGGCTGTCGGTTAGAGCAGCTACAATATCCACCACAGAATAATACCATTCATCTTCATTCCATATTCTGCGGATTTTTTTACTCTGGAAAATGACAAGTTTATTAGCTTGATTATTATTTTTATCGTCCATAATTACAACTCCCCTTCAAAAGCTTTATGCAGGATCGATTGTTTTAGTTCTTTTAGATTATCTAATTTTTGCTGATAGATGGATTCAAGTCGTTTGGTATCAGCATAAAGATTTCTAAATTTAGTTATTAACAATTTTTGTTCATCCAAAGATTTAGGATAAGGGAAAAATACTTGTTTCAATGCTTTTCCATTGAAATGAGGTTGTGCTGTACCTGATGATAATTCTTCTGCCTGGACCCAATAATATCTTGTTTTTGAGAAAAACCAATAAAGTTCATTTACATTTTTTTCATGGAAGGTAATCTTAATTAAATAAGAAGCAAAAATTGAAGGTTCAATATCTTTATATAATAGAACTTTTGCAAATGTAGCCCCTGTTCTAGCCATCAATAAATCGTTATTTTTTAAAACATATTTTGTAATTTCAGTAGAATGATTAACATATTTTTTTGAATTGTGAGTTAATGAACCATTAACATCTATATCTGTAATTCGAACATATCTGTATTCTCCAGTTGATTTCGCTTTAGCTGTAAAACCATATTCAGCATCAGCTATGGCTCCCAATTTCTTCCTTTCCCAATCATCCCCGGGGTTAGAGAAGATCTCATTGAGATAGGAATCGAAGAGTTCTTTAGCATTTTGCAGGTTCTTCTCTGTGTTGGCAACAGCTTTATCGATAGCTGCAAAACCTTTGTCTAGGATAGAGACAATGCGTTTTTGTTCAGGTAGTGATTTGGGATAATGGATTTTTATTTTTTTTAAAAGCCTATAATGTCTTGCATAACCTAAATCACCCAAATTGACATTTTGCAAATAGTAATAAAAATATCTTGGTTCAATTTCATTAATAGGTTGTAATATTTTTACACCATCCGCACCTAAAACAAAATCAAAATCTACGAATTTTAAGACTTTAGTATGATCACCGAATATCACAACAGGTTTTTTGATTCTAAATAAATCATTCGAATTATTCCAGTATCCATTTATATGATCCTGTTCTTGAGAAATGATAGGAAATTCACCAATATCAAGGAAATTTTTACATTTAATTTTTGTTGTATAAACTATCTTTTCAAGGCAGTTGACAAAATTCTTGATTCCCCAATCTTTACTCATTTTCAATCTCTTTATTATTGTGTTTATCCAAAAGATTTTTCGCTGTTGCTGAGCTTGTCGAAGCATTTTTAGAAGTTACAATTGGTTTCCCAGTTTGTTTTTCAATTTCTAATCTTGCTTTTTTCGCTGCATTACCACCTTTACGAGCAACGCTCTTATTTGCTTCCAAACCTTTTGGCTTTTGCTCTTTCGAGATTTCAGTAGTGGAAGCTTCTGCCAACATATTCAAGACCAATTCTAAATTAGACATATTGTCACGCAAATTTTCTTTTTTCAATCCTTTGAGCTTTTTATAAGCTTTTACTGTTTTATCTGACCAAGCTTTAGTTATTTCATTGGTTAAAATTGCATATTCCAAACCGATTTTCATTTCTCTTTCCTGCCATTCGTCGGTCAGTTCTTTCCTTACTTCTATGCTTTTTAAACGCTGGTTTATCCATTCTTTGGAATATCCTTTTTTCAGGTAGGTTGCCATTGCACGTTCAAATGCAAGTTCGGGATCTTCGGTTTCTTCAATTCTCTCGTAACCGACTTTTGCGAGCCACAATTTAAAAGGTTCGGCTTTTGGTGACGGGATAGATTGAATTAATCGCAAAAGCTGTTCTGTATCCGCAACATCGGTTTTCCTCATTTTGCCGTCTGCTGCTTGCATTTTCAAACCGTGACAATTTGTCACGGTTTCATTTCCTTCTTCTTTTAATCGTTGCTTTAATTTACGCCAATATGCTTGCGGGTTTTTGCTTTCAGTAAGGATAGCAGTAACATCTACAATTGAGAAATACCAAGTTTCTTTTTTTTCATCCCAATGAGTTCTTACTTTTTGTTCTTGGAAAAGTTGGATTTTATTTTGTTTGCTCATATCATTTCCTTTATTTTTTCTAAAACTAAAGCACTTTCTTTATCCAATTCTGCTATTTCTATCAGAATTTCGTTTGGCTGTCGAAGGGGTGCTTCTTCGGGAGTATTAGGATTTTTTGCAGAAAGGTCAAAAGTGGTTTGATCAATATCTCTAATGTTTACTGTCCAAGAATTTTCGCTTTCAGCTTTTGTTTTTTGCAATTCAACAAATTCAGCGAGATCAGCTTCATTAAGCGGATTAGTTTTGCCAAGGTTTCTATCGAGATTGAGCTGATAGAACCAGACATTCTTGGTGGGTTTGCCTTTTTCAAAGAAAAGCACAACAGTTTTTACACCTGCACCTGAAAATACACCACCTGGTAAATCTAAAACAGTATGGAGATCACAGCTGTTAAGCAGTTCCTCCCTAAGCGAAATGGAAGCATTGTCTGTGTTGGAAAGGAAAGTGTTTTTGATAACAATACCGGCGCGACCACCTGCTTTGAGCTTTTTAATAAAATGCTGTAGAAAAAGGAAAGCTGTTTCACCTGTTTTTATCGGAAAGTTTTGCTGTACTTCCTTTCGCTCTTTTCCACCAAAAGGAGGATTTGCCAGAATGATATCGAAGCGATCACGTTCCTGGATGTCGAATATATTTTCTGCGAGCGTGTTGGTGTGAATGATATTTGGAGCTTCGATGCCATGCAGGATCATGTTCATGATGCCGATAATGTATGCCAAAGATTTCTTTTCCTTCCCGAAGAAAGTGTTTTTTTGCAGAGTTACAATATCTGCTGTAGATAGTTTGTTATGTTTTTTCAAGTATTCATAAGATTCAACCAGGAAACCGGCAGAACCGACAGCACCGTCATAGATCTTGTTGCCAATTTCGGGAGCTACTACCTTGACAATGGTTTTGATTAGCGGACGTGGAGTGTAGTATTCTCCACCATTCCTGCCGGCATTTCCCATATTTTTGATCTTGCCTTCGTACAAATGGGACATTTCATGTTTTTCTTTGTGAGTTCTGAATTTGAGTTCATCTACAAGGTTGATAACCTCACGGAGAGTATAGCCGCTTTGGATTTTATTTTTTAGTTCGCTGAATATCTCTCCGATTTTGTATTCTATAGTATTCGGGCTTTCAGCACTAGTTTTAAATTTCTTGAGATATGGAAATAATTGTAAATCGACAAAATCTTTGAGATCATCACCACTGAGAGCTTTGTGATGATCGAGTTTGCCATCAGCACCCCCTTCGACACCGCTCAGGACAAGTTTTGGAGCAGCCCAGACATTCCAACTGAATTCCTTATCTATGATTTGAGTGTGATGTCGGCTGGATAATTGAGCAGCAGCTTTTTTATCTTTTTCGAGATCATCGAGATATTTGAGGAATAGAATCCAGGAAGTTTGTTCGACGTAATCTAATTCGCTACTGCAACCTGCATCCTTCCTGAGTGCATCATCGATATTTTTGAAAGTTTGTTCAAACATTTATATTCCTTCAAAAAGCAAATAATCTATTCATACTAATTGATTTCTTTTTTCATTTGTTTTTCTATTTCTGCGTCAAGAAATTTAACTATATTACATTCATAAAAGTTTATTTTTTCCAAGTTTGACAAAATATCCTGCATTTACCATGTTTTTGTAGGGTTTCATACTCAGCATATATGTGGTATGTAAGGTACGTTCCGAAGCATCATAACACACCTCCATCCGATTTATTCGATTCCACTGTTTTTGTATTTATCGTATGTTTACAATGGTTACTCCGCAGAAATGGCTTCTATCAGTTTCAGCTTTAGGTCTTCGGAATAGTCATTTTCGTAAACAACAGAAAAGATCAATTCACGCAACAATTCTTTGGAAATCCTGCCGGCAGCAAGCTGGTAGGAGATCATTTCCATTTTGAAAAGGAAGCGTTGAGCAGCATCGAGGAGACCGTTTTTGAGTAAAAACATCGAGCCAATTGTAATGGCTATACGCTTATTGCCATCAATAAAGCAGTGGCTTTTATTTGCAATAAAAAACAGGTGGGTAAGTTTATCGATGAATTCGGGATAATAATCATCATTTTGGATATGTTCCAACGCACATTCGAGAGAAGCGGTATTAATGATCTCCGTGCTTCCGCCATAGCTTGCCTCAACTGTTTTTTGGTGAATTTGAATAACTTCTTCGATCCCGTTGAAGTAAATTATAGGCATTATTTATTCTCTTTCAGGCGTTTGAGTACATCTTTAGCATTTTGAAGTTGTTTTTCAAATTCTACACTTTGCTCTCCTAGGAATCTTTCGAAATCCTGCGGTGAAACGGAGTGAATATATTCTTCCAGTTTGCGATGTATAGCGTCACGAAAGTGTAGATCACGGGAGGACATTTTGATTCGGGCATCTTCGATGTGTGGTTTTTGGAGCGGATGCTGAGCGAAATTCTTGAACAATTCATCTGTTTCGAAAGGAGTTAACCTTCTTTCTAATTCCATTGATTTCTTTCTCATTTCATAAGCAAGACCTGTTTCAAATGAAGCAATTAAGTTCAAAATTTCGGCATACATCGTATCTCTGGCATTCTCTTTTTCTTTCATCTTTAGGATTTGTTTATATTCTTTGGCATTTTCGCGAAAGATGTAGAGATAGATTATATCAGTGTAATAAGCATATTTATAGTTGCCCATTTCTACGCATTCATTCAGGGCTAAGGTGAATTCTTTGCGGTATTTACTTTCTCGAATGGCTACCGGCAGATAATCTGCATCTCGCCTGTTAATATACTTTGTGCCGCCACCAGTTTTTTCATTAACGGTTTGGATGACAATATCCAGAATTTTAGAGCGCAGATGCTGAGCTTTTTCGCTTTCTTTTAAAAGCATACCCAAATTTAGAAATGAGCGGAAATTGAATAGGCCAAGGATAGTGGTTTTGGTACCGACATTGATGACGGGAGCAAATTCTAACTTGAATTCCTGCAGGCTTTTACCTCGTATTAAAACGTATCCGTTATATTTTAATTCTTTGGCAAAATTCTCTAAATACCTCTCAATTGTTCTTTCTTCCACTTCATAAAATTCCGCCACCATTTTTTTTGTAAACCTATATTCTCCTTGGTACAACATGCCGGGAAAACCTATGTAGGTTTGAATTCTTTTAACAGCAAAATGGTTATTAAGAATGTTTTGTCTTTGAATATCAGACTCGATCAATTTACTCATACATTACTCCAAAATATCTTTTTCTCATTTAGTATTTTATTCTTCAAATGCAAAATTATACAATTTTATTTCCTTTAGTGAGATAAAACCATATTTAATGAAAATAAATGTCAAGGGCAATAATATTTCATTCTTTTTTTATAAATTGTTATTATACCTTCTTGAACTACACGTCAGCTACGCCGCCAGTGAAGTCCAAACTTCCTTAGTTCTCCCTCCTCCATTTTTCTTCCTCCGGTTTCCACTTTCTTTGACAAAATATCCTTCCTCTCAAAACTTCATCTATCATAATTACGGAGGTTTCATGCTTAAAAAGATCAACCCTGCCAAAACCAATGCATGGAATAAACTATTGCAACATTACGAAACAATGCAGCACACTTCAATGAAGGAGATGTTTGCAAAGGACTCATTACGGTTCGATAAATATTCATTAATTTTTGAGGATATTCTGCTCGACTATTCAAAAAACATCATAAATAATGAAACAATGAGACTGCTTGTGGAGCTCGCACAGGATTGTGAACTGGAAGATGCTATTGAAAAAATGTTCTCCGGGAATATAATAAATGAAACTGAACACAGGGCGGTTCTGCATACGGCACTCAGAAATTTCTCAGGCAATCCGGTGTACGTGGATGGGGAAGATGTCATGCCGGAGGTGAGGGTAGTACTTCGTCAAATGAATGAATTCTCAGATAAGATCATCAGCGGAGAATGGAGGGGTTATACAGGGAAACCGATCACGGATATTGTAAACATCGGTATCGGCGGCTCGGATCTGGGTCCTGTTATGGTAACTGAAGCGCTCAAACCATATTGGAAAAATATCACGCCGCATTTCGTATCAAATGTGGATGGCACTCATATTGCAGAAACTCTTAAGGTGCTAAATCCGGAAACCACACTTTTCATGATCGCATCCAAAACCTTCACCACGCAGGAAACAATGACCAATGCGCATACTGCACGAGACTGGTTCATGGAGCATGCAAAGAATGAAGAGCATATTAAAAAACATTTTATTGCGATCTCAACAAATGAAGAAGGCATCATAAAGTTTGGCATCGATCCGAAAAATATGTTCAGATTCTGGGACTGGGTTGGCGGACGCTATTCTTTGTGGTCAGGTATTGGGCTTTCCATTGCATGCACAATCGGTTATGAAAATTTTGAACAGCTTCTTAAAGGTGCGTTTGCGATGGATGAGCATTTCCGAACTGCTTCTTTTGAGATAAATATGCCTGTTATCCTTGCTCTGCTCGGGATATGGTACAACAACTTTTTCTGTGCGGAAACGCAGGCGATCCTGCCGTATGATCAATACATGCACCGCTTTGCTGCATACTTTCAGCAGGGTGATATGGAGAGCAACGGGAAATCAACTGACAGAGTAGGAAATCCTGTGAATTATCAGACCGGTCCGATAATCTGGGGAGAGCCGGGCACAAACGGACAGCATGCTTTTTATCAGCTCATTCACCAGGGCACGAAGCTAATTCCCTGTGATTTTCTGGCGCCTGCAATAAGTCAGAATCCAATTGGGGAGCATCATAAGATACTGCTTTCCAATTTCTTTGCTCAGACCGAAGCGCTTATGAAGGGAAAAACCGAAGCAGAAGTTCGGTCTGAGCTGGAAAAAGCGGGAAAATCTGATGAAGAGATCGAGAAGCTGCTTCCTTATAAAATATTTAAAGGTAACAAACCAACGAATTCAATTTTATTTAAAAAATTAACTCCGTACACGCTTGGCAGTTTGATCGCAATGTATGAGCATAAAATATTTGTTCAAGGCATTATCTGGAATATCTTCAGTTTTGATCAGTGGGGTGTGGAACTTGGGAAACAGCTCGCAAAAAGCATCTTACCTGAGCTTGAAAATGATGAGTATGTTCACGATCATGATTCTTCGACGAATGGTTTGATAAATGCCTACAAGCGGATCAGGGAAATATAATTGGAAACGAATATTCTCATTCTTGGATCAATCATCATATTCATTGCTGCATTTTTGCAGGGGACGACCGGCTTTGGCTTTTCGCTTTTGTCCATTCCTCTACTGACTCTTTTCATCTCCCCCAAAACCGTCATTCCAATGATCCTGCTCGAATCGCTCATCATAAATATTTTTGTGCTCTACAATAGCAGGAAATCCCTCAATTTTAAAGTCATATTGCCGATATTTCTTTTCAGCATGATCGGGGTACCGATAGGCGCAAAACTACTACTTATTCTTCCGGACTATGTACTGAAGATAGTGATCGGCGTCTTCATCTTACTGTTCGGGATACTTTTTTTGTTCAATGTCCGCTTCAAGGTGAAGCATGAGAAAGTCACAAGGGCATTTGTAGGGTTTTTCGGCGGCTTGCTAAACGGCAGCATTACCATGAGCGGACCTCCTATTATCATCTTCTTTGCAAATGAACAAAAAGGGAAAATGCACTTTCGAGCTCATCTTGCTTCATTTTTTCTGATGCTGACACTTTTCACGATCCCTGTGTATTTCTACTATGGACTTATCACAAAAGTGGTAGTGAATTATGCGTTAATATTCAGCATTGCAGTCATTGTCGGAGTGCTTGGAGGTAACATTCTCATACACAAGATACAGGAAGTACATTTCAGAAAGTTGACACTTATCATCATTATTTTAATGGGTGTTCTGGCAGTATATTCAGGTATTCAAGGAGTTTTATCATGAAAGAATATGATGTGATGATCATAGGCGGTGGTGCTTCCGGGCTGGCATCTGCGATTTCTTCAGCGAGGAAAGGCGCAAAAACAGCCATAGCAGAGCGTTTGCCACGTGTTGGTAAAAAGTTACTCGTGACGGGAAACGGGCGCTGTAACTTCTCAAATGCGTCTTTGAAGCGAAAAAATTATCATGGAACCAATTCGGCATTTGTGGGATATGTGTTTTCGCAATTCAACGGCTCGCAGATAGTTGAGTTTTTTGATGAGCTTGGAATCCTGTCTAAGGAGGAAGAAAACGGACGTATCTTTCCGAGATGTGACCAGGCAGGTGCAGTTCTCGATGTGCTTCGATATGAATGCAATAGGTTAGGTGTTGATGAGTTATGTTCGCAGGAAGTAGAGGAAATTCAGAAATTGCAGGATTCTTTTGCGATAAAAACGCATGATGGGGAAGATCTCCATTCAAAAAAAATTATAATCACTACAGGCGGGAAAGCAAGTCCGCAGTTAGGTTCGGACGGTTCGGGATTCGCACTTGCTCAAAAGCTGGGGCACACTATCATTGAACCGTATCCATCTCTTGTACAGATAAAATTGGATGATGATTTTCTTAAACACCTGAAAGGAATACGCAGTGATGCACGTGTTTCTTTGTATGTAAATGAAAATCTGATAGATACGCAGGAAGGGGAAATCCTGTTTGCTGATTATGGTATTTCGGGCATTCCGATTTTGCAGCTCAGCAGGTACGTTCATCATCCGGAATTGAAAGATACTTCGATGAAACTGCATGTGGATATCTTTCCGGAAACTTTATTTCATGACCTGAAAAAGATGCTCGTTGAACGTTTTTTAAAATTATCATTCAAATCTGTGGAAGAAGCAATGATCGGGTTGATAAACAAGAGAATGATCCGTCCAACTCTTGCTTTGGCAGGAATTGAGAAAGCAAGGCGGAGTTCGGAATTAAATAGTGCCGATATAGAAAAACTTACCCAACAATTGAAAGACAGAAGATTCGTAATAAAAGGAACCCTCTCATGGCGGGATGCGCAGGTTACCGCAGGCGGAGTTGCAACTGCTGAAGTGGATGATCGAAGTCTGGAATCCAAACTCGTACCCGGAATCTATTTTGCCGGAGAAGTGCTGGATATTCATGGAGATTCGGGCGGGTATAATCTTGCATGGGCATGGGCATCCGGTTATATTGCTGGATTGCATGCAGCAGAATCACTGAAAGTAAAGAAAAAGTTTTTGAAGAAGTAAGCAGGAAATGTGAAAACAATATCCAATATCCAACCAGTCTTCGCTAAAGCTGCGACTCGGCAGGCACGGAATTTCCAATGATGAAGGAAAAGAATAAATGATCCGCATAGAAGAAATAAAGCTTCCAATAAACTCTTCACGAACTCGATTGAAAGAGGAAATATACAAAATACTTCAGGTCGAAGTTGAGGATGTTGAGTATTACAAATTAGTCAAAAAAGCAGTTGATGCACGCAAGAAGAATAATATCCAGTTTGTATATACTGTTGATGTAATATTTTCTGATGAATCGGTTGAGAAAAAAATTGTAACGGACTTGAGGGAAGATAAATATACCAAGGTAGTCAAGAGGCATCGCATCAGGAATATCGAACCATATAGCTATGATGTACCAAGAGCAAATTATGCAAAACATGACCAAAGACCGGTAATAATCGGGTCGGGACCAGCCGGTTTATTTTCTGGTTTACTCCTTGCAAAAGCCGGACTCCAACCGCTCATTATTGAGAAGGGAAAAAAGGTTGAAGAACGAGTTAAGGATGTGAAGGAATTTTTCAATACGGGTGAACTGAACTCAAATTCAAACATCCATTTTGGAGAAGGCGGGGCAGGCACATTTTCTGATGGGAAACTCTATACACTTATAAAAGATCATCGGACAAAATACATTTTTGATGAATTTATTGCAGCTGGCGCCCCCACGGAAATTGCCTACAGTGCACGTCCCCATATCGGTACTAATAATCTACGGAAAATGGTGAAAAATCTTCGGGAGAAGATAGAAAATTTCGGTGGTGAATTTTTATTTGAACATGAATTGCAGGATGTCATTATTGAGAATGGGATACTAAAAAAGATCAAGGTCAATGATACTAATTACGAAATTTCATCTTTGATCCTTGCAGTTGGCAACGCTGCAAGAGATACATTTGAAATGCTCCAGCACAGAGATATTCAGATGGAAGCCAAACCATTTTCAATTGGTGTGCGTATTGAACATCCGCGGGAATATATGAACAAACTTCAGTATGGAGAAAGTTATAAAGATCCAAAATTGCCCCAATCACAATACAAGCTGGCAGTGCACCTGAAAAACGGTAGAGGAGTGTATACCTTCTGCATGTGTCCGGGTGGATGGGTCGTTCCTGCTGCCACTGAGCAAAATGGAGTTGTCACAAATGGCATGAGCACTTTCGCGCATGATAATATAAACTCCAATTCAGCACTTCTTGTAAATGTTACTCCAGCAGATTTTCCTTCTGATGATCCGCTTGCAGGTATCGAATTCCAGAGAATATGGGAACAAAAGGCATTTGCCTGCGGTGGTGGAGATTTTTATGCACCTGTTCAACTTCTCGGTGATTTTCTGGAAGATATACCATCGATATCATTTAAAAGTGTAATTCCTTCCTATAAACCCGGTAAAACACCTGGAAGTATCAAAGAGTGTTTGCCGAATTTTGTATATGAAAGCTTGAAAGAAGCGATCCCGCTTTTAGATAACAAACTACCCGGTTTTGCATATCCTTCTGCTGTTTTGACTGCAATAGAAACACGGAGTTCATCACCGGTTCGAATTGTGCGAGGGGAGGATTTCCAATCAAATATAAAAGGGCTTTATCCTGCAGGTGAGGGAGCCGGATATGCAGGTGGGATAGTGTCTTCTGCAGTTGATGGGATGAAGGTTGCTGAGAAGATAATAGAAAACTATCTATAGAAAATGAAAAACATCGATTTAAAGTCTTATACTTTAGAAGAATTAGAAAACTTAATAATTTCGCTTAGAGAAAAGAAGTACAGGGCAGTACAGATGTTCGAGTGGATGCATCAACAAAATATCAAAACTATTGATGATATCACTATAATTCCAAAAAATTTTAGGAATGAAATTTCTCAAAAATATTTTATTGATTCACTGAGAATAGAAAAGCGTTTTGATTCCCGGATCGATGGCACGAAAAAGTACCTAATTAGATTGAATGATAACCATCTTATCGAGAGTGTGCTGATGAAATATAAACATGGGTACAGCGCATGTCTTTCCACGCAGGTTGGATGCAGGATGGGATGTTTGTTCTGTGCGTCGACAAAAGGTGGACTTGTAAGAGATCTCACTGCTGGTGAGATGCTTGACCAGGTATATCAGATGCAGAAAGACGCTGAAGTGAGGATATCGAATGTCGTTCTGATGGGAAGTGGAGAGCCGCTGGAAAATCTTGAGGATGTGATGAAGTTCCTCTCGATAATTCATGATGAGCACGGGCAGAATATCGGGTATAGGCACATAACGCTTTCTACCGTTGGAATTCCGGAGAAGATAAAACAACTCGCTGATATGGGATTGCAGATAACACTTTCAATCTCGCTTCATGCTCCGAATGATGAGCTGAGAAAAAAGATTGTACCTGTTGCACAGAAATATTCAATACGATCCATTCTTGATGCCTGTACCTATTACCTTGAGAAAACCCATCGCAGAATTACATTCGAATATGCATTAATAAAGGATTTAAATGATTCGATAGAAAACGCTCGTGAACTTGCAAAGTTGCTTAAAGGGATGCTCTGCCATGTGAATTTGATCCCGATGAATCCAATAAAAGAATCGGAATTACAGCCCTCATCCAAGAAGAGGGTACAGCAGTTTTCTGATATACTTGTTTTAAAAGGTAGAAATGTAACGACCCGAAGGGAATTAGGGCAGGATATCAATGCTGCGTGTGGACAGTTGAGACGGGATTATTCAGGAAAAAATTGACCATCCGTCTTCTTCCGATAAATCGGAATACGCCACGATAGGCGAATTAACATGAAATTACTCGAAGTATCGCAAAATAATTGAAAAATGTTTATGTTAAAATTAAAAATAAAGAAGTAACGCAAGATTCCAATCTTGCGCGTCTTCCAAGCTCAACATCCGTCTTCGTTACACTTTGACGTGATAGGCGAAAATACACGAAGTAAAATTTTTGTCATCCTTGAGCGAAGCGAAGGATCTTGTATCTTTTGGATTTGCCATTTATTCTACAAAAAATTCGGAAGCAGGGGCTTCCATAATTTTCACTTTACCAATTTGGGAATTGGTAAAAAGTTGTGATGTAAAGTAACGCAAGATTCCAACCTGTCAAGGCGCAGTGAAACGAAGACTGATCTTGCGCATCTTAACATCGGAATATTAAGTTACCTATTAAATTCCATAAGAAACTTGAAAGCCCTCCAGGGCTTTACCAATAAAGGTAAAAAAT